>TARA_R110002049_G_scaffold31803_1_pt1 | contig 33910 bp, 31 predicted proteins | sample TARA_R110002049 | Tara Oceans TARA_R110002049 (sample SAMEA4396941) | marine metagenome | biome: Polar Biome; feature: [SRF] surface water layer (ENVO:00010504); material: water (ENVO:00002006), including particulate matter (ENVO:01000060) such as... | depth 5 m
AGCGCGCGCGGCCCGCTAAAATAAAAACCTATAATCATACTTATGTAACATATCCTAAAGCAGTCGTTGCCCAAATCATCCCAGCTCCGCTTGTTCCCGCGACGATCCGCAGACTATTTCCGATGGGTTTGGTAAAATAGCCTGCAAAAGAAACGGTCACCAGAATCACCCCTGATACGGTAAGAATTACAGCTATAAGTGCATCTGACGGCGTCCCCGAGAGCAGGAGGGCCGTGTTGTACGCGAATGCAAAGGGTAAGACGAACGCCGGCCAACCACAGCGTATCGCCGCAACCGCCGTGCGCATCGGCCCTGCATCTGCGAGAGCGGCAGCGGCAAATGCAGCGATTGGCTACCGGGGGAGCAATCATCGACATCATCCCGAAGTAGAGGACGAAGAGATGCGCGGCGATGGGCTCAATGCCCAAGCGACTCAGCGCCGGGGCGGTAATCACGACCATCTGCGCAAAAATCGCGCCGCCCTTTGCGATGGCCCCGATGAGCCTGGCGCAGGGCCGATCGGGCCGCGGGCAATACCAGACCCACCACCAGGGGGATGGCAGATGCAACCAGTCCCGCGGTCGCGGTTGATAATTGAGCACGAAGAGAGCGCCCAGATCAGCGCCGCGAAGGGCAAGGCACAGACCCAGCCCGCGCGCAGCACGGCGCCGATCGGGGGGCGGTTCTCGGCGGGCATGCCAGAAACCCCCTCCTTCGCGGCGGTCAGATCCGCCAGTAAAAAAGCGCAAGATAATAAAGCGCTGCCGGTATAAGCGCAGCGATGACGATTTCGGCTTAATGCCGCGTGGAAATACCACGCCCCGCTCTCAGGGCGTCGCCGCCATGTCAATGCAATGGACCCGTCCCGACCTCGCAGCGGATGCTGAACGAGCCCGCCACCGCAATGTGCCGCGCCTTTGCGAACCCTTTATGCGGCTTTGCACTTGACGCGACGGACTCTGACGGATTATCACATGTGTGATATTTAGTCACTTATGTGATAAGAAAACTCTGAGTTGTTTAGGAGGACACCATGCGCGCCATCGTGCTTCACGCACCGAAAGACATCCGCCTCGAAGAGGTTCCGGAACCCACTGCCGGACCGGGCGAAGTTGTTGTCCGTGTGGCTTCGGTCGGCGTCTGCGGCTCCGACCTGCCGCGGATGCTTATCAAGGGCGCGCACAAGATGCCGCTCATCACCGGACACGAATTCTCTGGCCACATCACCGAAATCGGTGAAGGCGTCGAAGGCTGGGAAAAAGGCGAACTGGTTGCCGTCCCACCGCTTCTGCCGTGCTACGATTGCCCCGAATGTGCGACCGGCAACTTCTCGCGCTGCCATGACTACGACTACTTCGGCAGCCGACGTGACGGCGCTTACGCCGAATACGTGGCCATTCCGGTCGAGAACCTTCTGAAAACCCCCGAAGGCGTTGATCCGCGCGCCATCGCCATGACCGATCCGGCCTCCATCGCGCTTCACGCGATCTGGAAAGCAGGCGGCATCACAGCAGGTCAGACCGGTGCCGTCGTCGGCTGTGGCCCCATCGGCCTCTTCGCGATCCAGTGGATGCGCATCATGGGCGCCTCCTCGGTCATCGCTGTTGACGTGTCACAAGAGAAACTAGACCTCGCCCGCGAAGCTGGCGCAGACGTTCTCGTTCTCTCCTCCGAGACCGACAGCAACAAGGCCCGCGCAAACGTGGTGGTGGAAGCTGTCGGCCTCGACGCCACAATCAACACCGCGATCAACATCGCAGCCCCTGGTGGCCATGTGTCCTTCATCGGCATACCGGTTCCGGACGTGACCATGGACAACAAGACGTTCCAGACGTTCCTGCGTCAGGAAATTTCTCTGCACGGGTCATGGAACAGCTTTGGCGCACCCTTCCCCGGACCGCAGTGGACCACCACCATCGAGAAATTCGGCGCCGGCGAGCTGAAGTGGGAATTCATGATCTCCCACGATCTGGAGTTCGAAGAACTGCCCGAAATTTTCCGCCGTTTCGACGCGCGTGATATTCACTTCTCGAAGGTCTTGTTCCACCCTTGAAGAACGGGTGACGGAACGGGAGGACGCGTCGCATCATGACACATACGATAAGCTTGGACTTCGGCACAAACGGCGTCCGTGCCGGGATCTTCGATCTCGACGCGGGCAAACTCGTGGCCGCGGCAGAGCGGTGTTATGGCACCCGCCACATCCCCCCCAACCGCGCCGAACAGTCGCCCGACGACTGGTGGGCGGCGCTCTGCGATCTGATGCCCGAGGTTCTGGCCGAAGCCGGACAGCCCGAGATCGACGCGATCTGCGTCGCCACCTTCGCTTCGACCGTGGTGTTCAGCGACAAACACGGTCAGGCGCTCGCGCCCGCGATCCTCTGGATGGATGCGCGCGCCACCGAAGAGGCCGCCAAGACCGAAGCCGCGTCACACCCCGTTCTTGCCTATTCCGGCGGATCGGATGCGGTGGAATGGCTGGTGCCAAAGGCCATGTGGATGGCCAAGAACGATCCCGACCTCTGGGCGCGCACCGATATCGTGTGCGAGGCGCTCGACTTCATCAACTTCCGCCTGTCCGGCATCTGGGCAGGGTCGTTGATGAACGCGACCTGCAAATGGAACTACGACAGCCGCGCCCGCGCGTTTTGCAATGATCTCTATGCCGACCTAGGCGTTCCCGAACTGATCGACAAACTGCCGCCCGAGATCCTCGATATCGGCGCGGTCATCGGCACGCTGACCGACGAGGCCGCCAAGGCGCTTGGTTTCGCGACACGTCCCAAAGTGGTTCAGGGCGGCATTGACGCACACATGGGCACCTTCGGGGCTGGCACCGTCGAACCCGGTTCGATGCTGATGATCGGCGGTACCTCGAACGTGCATCTGACCCAAGTGCCCGACGACGGGCGCGATATCACCGGCGTCTGGGGCCCCTACCCCCACGCGCTCACCCCCGATCTTCGGATGATCGAAGGCGGGCAGGTCTCGGCGGGATCGATCCTGAACTGGCTCGCCCGCGACATTTACGGCCTTGACGACGCCGGCTTCGTAGCACTTTGCGAAGAAGCGGCCGGTGTGGATTTCCGCGACACCAGCCTGATGGCGCTGGATTTCTGGATGGGCAACCGCACGCCGTACCGCGATGCCTCGCTGCGCGGCGCGCTGATGGGTCTGTCGCTGTCCCACGACCGTGCCACCATCTTCCGCGCATGCGTGACTTCGGTTGCGCTCGGCTCGGCCAACGTGGTCTTTGACCTCGAGCGCCAAGGCGTCCACATCGACCGGCTCGTGCTGGCAGGCGGCATTCTCAAAAACCGCATGTGGCTCGACGCGACCGTCGACGCCATCGGCAAACCCGTAAAGGTCGCAACCGGAGACAACTTGTCGCTGTACGGCGCTGCCGTAGCCGCGAAAGTGGGTCTCGGCCTGTCGCCCTCGCTCGTCAAGGCCGCAGGCTCCGTCGCCGCCCCGATGGTCGAACATGAACCCGACATGGACGCGCACGAAGACTACAAAATCATGCTCGCAGACTACCGCGAAGCGGTCGACGTGCTGCGCCCGATCCTGCTCCGGCTCTCCGCGAGCGGCAAAGGACGTGCCTCATGAGTTCCGAAGACAAAGACAAATCCGCCAACCGGCTCCCCGTCGACGAAGCCCGCGAGCTTCTGATGGTCCGCATCGCGCGGATGGCCTATCTCGAAGACCGAAGCCAGACGGAGATTGCCACCGAAACCGGCCTGAACCGCTGGCAGGTCAGCCGCCTTCTGACCGAAGCCCGTGACTTTGGCGTTGTGCGCATCGAAGTGGTGCCACGCTCGTCGCGTCGTCCCGATCTGGAAAGCGCGCTGGCGCGGGTTTTCGGGCTTCGCGATGCTATCGTTGTCCCTGCATTGGGGGCCGAAGCCGGTGCCGACCCGCTTGACGGTGTCGCGCAGGCCGCGGGGCAGTATCTGGCCGCGATCAAGCCGCGCCCCGATATGGTCGGCGTATCATGGGGTCGCACGATGGCCCGCGTCGCGCATTGGTTGCCGCCGAAGTGGGCCGACGGGATTGAAGTGGTGCAGATTAACGGCACCGTCGCACCTGTCCCGCAAGTGGCCCACCACAACGACGTGGCCGAAACATTCGCCCGCAAGGGCAACGGCAGCTTCATTCCGCTGCCGGTTCCCGCCATCGTCGGCGAACGCGCCACCCGCGAAGTGCTCGAACGTGACCGTATCGTTGCCAACGTACTCGACAAGGCGCGCACTGCCAAAGTGCTCTGCTTCTCGCTCGGCGCGCTTGGCGAAACCTCGGCGCTACTTCTGTCGGGGAACATTCTTGATGGCGAAAAAGACGCCCTGTTGCAGGCCGGCGCTGTGGGCGACATTCTGGGACGGTTCATCGACGTGCGTGGGAACATCGTCGACGCGAGCCTGAACGGACGGACCATCGGGCTCGACCTATCCGACCTCAAAACCCGCGAGCGCGCCATTGGCGTCGCTGCGGGGCAAGACAAGCACGACGTCGTGCTGGGCGCGCTTCACGCGGGCCTGATCAATGTCCTCGTCACCGACGAGGCGACCGCAAACTATGCATTGGAGCATGTCCATGACCGCTGAGTTGAAGGAACCCCCCGTGACGGCACAGAACCAGCTTGTGCCTACCTCCGAAACCGGAGGCCATGCGCGCAACCCTGGTATGCCGCTTGCCCTCGATATGTTCGAAGGCCACGCCGTAAACCGCTCGGCTGCCGAACGCCGCGCCGCCTCGCTTGGAGGGCGCCGTTCGGTCAAGAAACAGTGGCAGGTCGCTTGGCTCGTGAACGCCGTGCGCCTGATCGACCTGACAACGCTCGCCGGTGGCGACACAGCCGCCCGCGTGCGCCGCCTTTGTGCCAAAGCCCGCAACCCGATTGCGCCGCACATCATGGAAGGCCTCGGCTTGGCCGACATGAAGCTCACCACCGGCGCCGTCTGTGTCTATCCCACGATGGTGGAACACGCCGTGCGCGCACTCGAAGGCTCCGGCGTTCCGGTCGCATCCGTGGCCACCGGCTTTCCGGCGGGGCTGACGCCGCTGAACCTGCGTCTGGAAGAAATCAAATACGCAGTCGAAAACGGCGCGCATGAAATCGACATCGTCATCAACCGCGAACAGGCCCTGCGCGGCGAATGGTCGGCGCTTTATGACGAGATTGCCCAGATGCGCGAAGCCTGTGGCAGCGCGCATCTGAAAGCCATCCTTGCCACAGGCGAGCTTGAAACCCTGCGCAACGTCTATGCGGCCTCCATGGTCGCGATGCAGGCGGGCGCGGATTTCATCAAAACTTCGACCGGCAAAGAAGGCGTGAACGCGACCCTGCCCGTCAGCCTGACCATGATCCGCGCCCTGCGCGATTACGGCACCGCCACCGGCCACATGATCGGCTTCAAACCCGCAGGAGGGATTAAAGCCGCCAAAGAGGCGCTGACCTGGCAGATCCTGATGAAAGAGGAACTCGGCCGCCCCTGGCTCGAACCCGAGCTCTTCCGCTTCGGCGCCTCGTCCATGTTGGGCGACATCGAACGCCAGCTCGAACACAATGTCACCGGACGCTACGCCGCGTCCTCGCGCCACGCGATCGCTTGAGGGAGCACGACGAACAATGACTGAAATCACGGATATTCTCGCCAGCATGGAATACGGACCCGCCCCCGAAGATCGCAGCATCGTGGACGCTTGGCTTGCCAAGCACGAAGCGGGCTTTGGCCACTTCATCGAGGGCACTTTCACCAAGCCCGGCAAACTGTTTGACGTATCAAACCCCGCAACCGGCAAACGTATCGCGGGCGTGACCCGAGGCACCAAAGACGATGTGGACGGCGCCGTCGCCGCCGCTCGCAAGGCGCAGCCGAAGTGGGCTGCACTTTCGGGCCATGAACGGGCCAAGTTTATCTACGCGCTGGCCCGCCACGTGCAGCAGCACGCCCGTTTCCTCGCCGTGCTGGAAACCATCGACAACGGCAAGCCGATCCGCGAAAGCCGCGACATCGACGTGCCGCTCGTTGCCCGCCACCTTTATCATCACGCCGGCTGGGCCGAGATTCTCGAAGACGAATTCCCTGGCTCCGATGCCGTGGGCGTCTGCGGTCAGGTGATCCCGTGGAACTTCCCGCTTCTTATGCTGGCATGGAAAATCGCGCCCGCGCTCGCAGCTGGTAACACTGTGGTCCTGAAGCCCGCCGAATACACCCCGCTCACCGCGCTGGCTTTTGCCGAGATCGCAGCCGAATGCGGTCTGCCCAAAGGTGTTCTGAACATCGTCACAGGTGACGGCGACACAGGCGCTGCCATTGTAGGACACGACGATATCGACAAAGTGGCCTTCACCGGCTCGACCGATGTGGGCCGCGTCATCCGCCGCCAGTCCGCGGGGTCGGGCAAGCAACTGACCCTCGAACTTGGCGGCAAGTCGCCCTTCGTGGTCTTTGCCGATGCCGATCTTGACGCCGCCGTCGAAGGTGTGGTGGACGCGATCTGGTTCAACCAAGGTCAAGTCTGCTGCGCCGGTGCGCGTATCCTTGTGGCCGAACAGGTCCACGACCGGTTCGAAGCTTTGCTGCGCGCCCGCATGGACAAACTTCGCGTGGGCGATCCGCTCGACAAATGCACCGACGTGGGCGCGATTGTGGACCCGATCCAACTCGACAGCATCACCTCGCTCGTCGACAAGGGCGTGGAACAGGGTGCCAAGCTCTACCAGACCGAGGCCCCCAAGGGCTGCTTTTATCCGCCCACTCTGGCGACCGAAGTGGAACCGGCCTCCGTGCTCGCAACCGAAGAAATCTTCGGCCCTGTGGTCACCCTGACCTCGTTCCGCACACCTGCCGACGCGCTGGCTCTCGCCAACAACACGCGCTACGGCCTTGCCGCTTCTGTCTGGTCGGAGAACATCAACCTTGCGCTCGACATCTCGGCCAAGATCAAAGCGGGCATTATCTGGATCAACTGCACAAACGTCATGGATGCGGGCGCGGGATTCGGTGGCTACCGTGAAAGCGGCTTCGGGCGCGAGGGCGGGCGCGAAGGCATGAGCGCATACGTCTCGCACGCCCTGCCGGCACCAAAGAAACCGGAAACCGCACCTGCAACGCCCGACGCCATGCCGCAGGCCGCAGGCCCCCAGGCGGGCAGGGACGTGGACCGCACCGCCAAGCTTTACTATGGCGGCAAGCAAGCACGCCCCGATGGCGGCTATTCCTACGGTGTCGAAGGTCCGAAAGGCACCGTTGGCCTCGCAGGTCTTGGCAACCGCAAGGACATCCGGAACGCCGTCGAGGCTGCAGCGAAAGCGACCGGCTGGGGCAAGGCCACGGGCCACAACCGTGCGCAGGTGCTCTACTACCTCGGTGAAAACCTCGCGGCCCGCTCGAACGAGTTCAAGGAACGTCTCGTCTCCTTCGGGGCTTCGTCCAAAGATGCAACGGCAGAAGTCGAAACGGCGGTGCGCCGCTGCTTCTGGTATGCCGCTCAAGCCGACAAGTTCGACGGCGCGGTGCACCAGACCAAAAGCGCCTTTGTCACGCTTGCGATGAAAGAACCGCTCGGCGTCATGGGCATCGCCTGCCCGTCCGCGCATCCGCTTCTGGGTTTCGTCTCGACGGTCCTTCCGGCAATCGCGATGGGCAACTCGGTCGTGGCACTTCCAAGCCAGACGCATCCGCTCGCGGCCACCGATCTCTATCAGGTCCTCGAAACGTCGGACGTCCCTGCAGGCGTAATAAACATCGTCACCGGCGTGCGCGACGAACTGTCCAAAACCCTCGCCCAACACGACGAAGTCGCGGGTATGTGGTATTTCGGGACGAAAGAGGGCGGCAAGATGGTCGAAGCCGAAAGCGCCGGCAACCTCAAACAGACGTGGACCGAAGATGCGACTGCCCGCGACTGGTCTGGCAAGCAAGGCTACGGCCAAGACTTCCTGACCCGTGCCACGCAGGTGAAAAACATCTGGGTTCCGTACGGCGAATGATTATCTTCGACTGCGACGGCGTTCTCGTCGACAGCGAAATCCTGTCCTGTGAAACGGATGCCCAGCTTATGAGCGAAGCTGGGTATCCGATCACGACGGAAGAGCTGATCCACGAATTCATCGGACGCCCCAAACCCGCGATCTGGGCCGAACTCGAGAAACGGCGCGGCACGCCGTGGCCTGACGGGCTCCTGGACCGTGCCAGCGACGTTTTACAAATGCGGCTTGAAACCGAACTTCTGCCGGTCGAGGGCATCGCCGAGGCGCTTGGCCGTCTCGACGGTCCCCGCGCCGTTGCGTCTTCATCGGGCGTAATGAAACTGGCCCTGTCGCTCGACGTCTGCGGGCTGTCTGGGTTCTTTGGCGATCACGTCTATTCCGCCGAACTGGTGGCACGGGGCAAACCCGCGCCGGACGTGTTTCTGCTCGCAGCCTGCAAGGTCGGGACTGATCCCGCCGACTGTCTCGTGATCGAGGACAGCGCGGCTGGCATCACCGCTGCACGCCGCGCGGGGATGCGCGCCATCGGCTTCACGGGCGGGCGCCATAGCTGGCCTGCCCACCGCTCGGTTCTGGAAGAAGCCGGTGCCATCGACATCCTCACGCATATGCGCGACCTGCCGGACACCATCGAAAAGAACCTGCGCGCCACCTGAGCGCGCAGGTTCAGAACATCTCGTTGCGCCGCATCTGCCGCAGATAACGTTTCATCCGCGTCAGCCGCTCGTTGTGCGCCTTTCCCAGACGCCGCGCGACCAGCGTGGACAGGACATCGGCAACCACCAGCGCCGCGATGCGCGACGTGGTCGGCGTGAACAGGTCGGTGTTGTCCAGCGTCTCTACCGTGATCACCACATCCGAATAATGGACCAAGGGCGAATCCGTCTTGCCCGTGATGGCAATGACCTTCGCCCCCTGCTCCCTCGCCAGACGCGCAAGCTCGGTGATCGACCGCGTGGCGCCGGTGTTGGAAATCGCCACCGCAACCGATCCCCGCTTCATCATCGAAGCCGCCATAAGCTGCTGATGGCTGTCGGTCGTCGCGTTACAGGGGATACCCAGCAGCGGAAACTTCTGCTGCAAATCCTGTGCCACTATGGCCGAGGCTCCGAAACCGAAGATCTCCAGATGATCCGCCTTCAGGATCAGATTGACCGCCGCGTTCATCTGTTCGATGTCGAGCGCATGACGCGCCCAGTCGAGCGAGGTGATCGTGTAGTCGAAAATCTTCTGCGCAACTTCGGTCGGTGTATCGTCGTCCGATATCGCCGAATGGGTCGCGGGGGTGCCAAGCGCAAGGCTCTGCGCCAGCCGTATTTTCAGATCCTGAAACCCGTCGCATCCAATCGCGGTACAGAACCGGATTACGGTCGGCTGGCTCACTTCGGCCAGCTCGGCGGTCTCGGCCACCGTCGCATTCAAAATCCGGTGCGGCGCTTCCAGCAGCACGTCTGCTACCTTGCGGTCGGACTTGCGCAGCGTCGGCTGCATCGTGCGAACGACTTCAAGGATGTTCCGGTTACCTGCTGTCTCCATGTCTGTCATAACTTTCAAATAGCCTATAGTACTGCCAGCGATAACTCGTAAAACGAACCCACTTCGGCTGGGTACAGGTTAACCGCCGTCTGAGCATCCGAAATCTCGCGAATGTCCGCAGGGTCGGCAGTGTTGAATGCGAACAGACCGAAGTGATGCGCGATGACCAAGGGAATGCCCGCAGCCCCCGCCAGATCAAGCGCTTCGGCCGTGTCCATATTGCCCGGAACACCGTTTTCCCGCCTCACCGCATCGCGGCCATTGACCGGAAACAGCGCTAGATTGGCCCCGAGTGCCGCAACTTCCTCGACCTGACCCTCGAAGGGAATGGTATCTCCGGAGTGAAATATCGTTGCGTCATGCAAGCTCACGGCCATGCCGAGAAACACGTGGTTTCCCGCCTGGTCGCGCTGCAACGCCTCATGAGCGGCGCGTGTCGCGGTGACTTTGATACCGGTCACAGGCTCGATCGTCTCGCCCGCCTCGATATCGACGATCCGCTGAGGCGGCACAGCGGCGCGCTCGCTTGCCACAGCGCGCACCGCACGCGGTGCGATGAGCGGCGCATCGGGGTTCGCGGCCATCAGGTCGGGTAAGGTGCCAAGGTCCAGATGATCCGTATGCGCATGAGTCGCCACGACCAGATCTACATGCGCGATCTCCTGCGGCGCGACCGGTGCGGGCATCATCCGAACATGCGGAAACTTGGTACCTGCATATTTCTCGGCCAGACTATCGGACAGATAGGGGTCGATTACGACACGCCGTCCGCCTCCGTCTATCACGAAACCCGCCTGCCCCAGCCACCAAAGCCGCACGGCGTCACCCGGCGGTTCGGCCAGAACCTCTGCCAAGCTCCGCGCCTCGGCGCGCACCATCAGCTGCGCCTCATGCTGGGACATCCTGCGCCTCCAACGCGGTCAACAGATTGTTCACCGCATCGCGGGTCGCCCGCATAACGCTTCCGTCTGTCAGACCGCCGACATGGCTGGTCGCGATTACCTTGGGATGCGACGCGATACGCAGGTCCTCGGGCGGCTCTTGATCAAAAACGTCCGTCGCATAACTTGCGACCTGTCCCTGATCCAACGCCGCTATCATCGCTCCGTCATCGACCAGACCAGCGCGCGCGGTATTCACCACGATTGCGCCCTCGGGCATCGACGCAATACGCGCAGCGGACAAAATCGGTCTACCGTCTTCGGTCATTGGACAGTGGAACGTCACCATCCCGGCCTGCGCGAACAGATCATCGAGCGGCACATAGCGCACGGCACCCTCCAAAGGCCCGAGTGCAGGGTTGAACGGGTCATAGGCCACCACATCGGCGCCCAGCCCGACCAGCGTGGTCGCAACCTTGCGACCGATCGCGCCCATGCCGACGACGCCGACGGTGGCGCCCTCGATCTCGCGCCCCTTGAGTCGCGGCCAGCCACCATCGCGGACTCCGGCACTTTCCGCCGGAATATGACGACAGGCCGACAGCATCAACCCGATGGCAAGCTCGGCAACACCCGTGGCATTCGCACCGACAGCCCGCTCCACGCGGATACCCTTTGCCTCGACTGCCGCCAGCGGCAGGCTGTCGACACCGGTGCCGTTGCGAGAAATAACCCGAAGGCTGTCTGCCGACCGGATCACTGCCTCGCTCACAGGCTCGACACCCGCGAGCCAGCCAACGCAACCTGGCAACAGCTTTATCAGTTCCGCCTCATCCGGCGTTTTGCCCGGGGTGCAGAACACAACATCGTAGCCCGCCGTCGCCAGACCGCTCAACTCGTCGGGCGGGTTCGACGTCAGCGAGCGGGGCGTAATAAGGATTTTGCCCATGCTCACCCCTCCGCCGCCTGGACAGCAATGTCGGTCAGCTTGTCGATGTTCTTCTTGCCGGTGTCGATGGTGATGTCAAACACCTCGGCGATCACCTGCGTCCAACCGTGAATGAAATAGGTCCAGCCGTCATTGATCGTCAGGCCCCGCTCCGCTTGCTGCGCTCGCGCCTGATCCAGAAACACCAGCTCGCCGCGATAGTTCAGCTCCCAGACAGTGGCGTTCTGGGGGAACACCGCCGCATCCGTGAGCGGCGACCCCGGGCGGTCCTTGCCCAGTCCCGTTGCATTGATGACGAGCGATCCCGAAGCCATATTGGTCAGCACCTTGTCATTGGCGTCGGGCGTATTTACCAGCACGTAGTCCACCGGCACGTCACTTTCGATCTGCTCGTGGACATGCCGGATTTCGTCCAGCCGTTCCTGCGTGGTGTCCGAGACAACGATCCGCGCAGGCACATCCTGCCCACGTTCGCGGCGCATCAGGTGCCATGTCAGCGCAATGGTCGAACCCCCGACACCCATGGAGAAGACTTCGGCCCCGTTGCCGGTCCAGTATCCGTCCCCCAGAAAACCGTCGATGGCGAGACCCGAGGACAGCGGATCTTTCGCGTGACAGACAAGCCGGTTGTCGCGCTTCGAAATACAGCTCGTTTCGCGCATCAGACGCGCAAAGACATCGACCTCATCGAAAAGCTCTTCCGCCGCATCGAACAGGTCAATCTTGTGGGTGGTCACGAGCGCCCCCCGCGACAACGGATCGTCACGGATGAACTGCACCGCTTCGACATAAGCTTCCGGCGCGGAATGCGGCTCGAAGTCGATCCCCCTGATCGCCACATCACCCAACCCGAGATGTTCGGCCCAAGCCGGAAACACTTTCATGATCGAGCTTTGGCCAGTGGTCACACCGATAAAATGGAGCGTCGGTTTCTCGCAAGGTGCGTAGGTCATCCGCGCACCTCTTTCGCTTTCGCCACAGCCGCGCGGGCCTTCTTGGTGATGCCGGACCAGTCGCCTGCCGCCATATCTTCGGGCTTCGCGATCCACGTCCCGCCAACGGCTGCGATCTGGGACATGGAAAGCCAGTCCGACATATTGTCGAGCGTCACGCCGCCGGTCGGTATGAACTTGAGCCCCAGATGCGCGAAGGGGGCCGAGATGTTTTTCAACATCGACGGACCGCCCGCTGGCATTGCGGGAAAGAACTTCATCAGACGGTAGCCCCGCGCGGTCGCGCGCGAGATATCCGAAGGCGTCATGATACCCGGAGCGAAGGCAAACCCCGCCCTGTCGGCGACACTGGCCACCTCGGGATCGTATCCCGGCGCCAGCCCGAACTTGGCACCCCCATCCATTGCCTGCCTCACCGCATCAGGAGACAGGATCGTACCCGCGCCCACGTTCAACTCGGGGCGGCTGTCGCGCAACTTGGCCATGACCTCGGCGGCGGCATCTGTGCGGAATGTGATCTCGGCCACGCCAAGCCCACCCTCCAGCAGAGCATCCGCCAGAGGTTCGGCATGGTTGGAGTCTTCGATGGCGATAACCGGCACGACACCGACTTCGACCACCGCGTCGAAAGCGTTGACGGTCATCAGGCCACCTCTTCGACGTAGATCTTGGCGAGGTCTTCGGCGCTGCGCGGCGTCCAGTCGGGGTTGTCCACGGCCTTCCAGCCGCCATTGCCATCATCGACGATCCGCACCTTCATGCCGCCCGAGCGCTCGATGATGCCATAGTCCTGACCAGAATCGGAGGGATAGGCGAACATCATGACCAGATCTACGGTGCCGGTGTTGACCGACCGGTGAATCCAGTAAGGCGGTACGTAACAGATGCCCTGCGGCTTCACTTCTACCAGACGCACTTCGCCCTCGGGGCTTTCCAGTTGCATGATACCGGTACCTGACTGACCGTAATAGATTTCCGGTCGGTCGCCATTTGCGTGGATGTGGCCACGGGTCAGAAAGAACTCGTCTCCGACCCGACCCGGCTCCATGCGGGTCACACCCATGATAAGGTCGCTGACTTTTTCACCCGGAGTGTAGGAGGTGACCTCATACGCCACCTGCCCCTTACGTTCGGCAAGAAGCGCCTCGAACGCCGGTTCGTCCGCGTAAAGCCCGCGGAGATCCTCATAGGTCTTTTTGTAGTGACCATTGGCCCCCTTCAGAAGCCCTTCGGCCACTGCGACGTTGCAATATTGGGGTTCGGCGATAGTGGGCATGTCTTCCTCCGTCCATGTATCCGGCGCAGATCGAGCCAAGTTGACCGGCGCAGCAGCGTATTGCGTACCAATACTACCAAATCAACTACCTAGTAGCCGATAAAGCGGGCATTGCGCAACAGATTTCGCGAATTACGGTGCAGAATTGGGCGCCTTATGTATTGACGGGTAATAATTTGGTAGCTACGCTCCATTTTGTCAGAGAGGACTGACAGGCAGCGGACGTGAAAAACGACGCGCCAACCCCAAAGGAGGAGACACATGAAGATTAAATCCATCGCGGCAATTGCCGCCGCCGCAACCATGACCGCAGCGGGTTCCGCTCAGGCTCAGGACTGTAACCTTGGTATTTCCATGTACACACTGGGCGCGCCCTACTTCGCCGCTCAGGAAGACGCAGCGCGCAAGGCCGCCGAAGAAGCTGGCTGTATCGTGCGCTCGGCTGACGGCCAGAACGACATGGTCAAGCAGATTGGCGATATCGAAGACATGGTCGCCGCCGGCATCAACGTTTTGATCATCAACCCTCGTGACGCGCAGGGTCTCGTCTCCGCCGTGAACGCCGCGTCCGCTCAGGGCGTGCATGTGGTTGCGATCGACTCCACCCTCGACCCGTCCGCCGACTTCATTACTCAGATCCAGTCGTCGAACGAAGCAAACGGCGAACTCGTCGGTGACTGGCTTGCCAAAGAGCTAGAAGGCGAACCCGCCCGCATCGCGCTTCTCTCCGGCAGCCAAGGCAACCTCGTCGGCCGTGAACGTCGTCTGGGCGTGCTGCGCGGCCTGATGGACTCGATGCTCACCAACTATGGCTCCGCCGAAGTTGAGGTCGTCGGCCAAGGCTGGGGCAACTGGGCAACCGAAGGCGGTCTGACCGCAATGGAAGACCTGCTGACCGCACACTCCGATATCAACGTCGTGCTCGGCGAGAACGACTCGATGGTGCTTGGCGCACGTGCCGCCCTTCAGGCTGCCGGCCGCCTCGACGAAGTGATCCTCGTCGCCGCTGCTGACGGTCAGAAAGAAGCCTACGAGTTGATCCGCGAAGGCGAATACGGTGTGACCGGCCTCAACAATCCGAACGAAATCGCCCGTATGGCGGTTGAAGTCGGCCTTCAGGCGCTGAACGACGAACTGCCCAAAGACATGGGCAAACTCACGTTCACGCAGCCCGCTGCGATCACGCAGGACAACGTAGACGAATACTACGACGAAGAGTCGCTCTTCTGATTTTGCAAGAGTAACGTGAAGACGGCACGGTCAGGCTCCTTTCGGGGTCGGGCCGTTCCGACCCAGACGCGCAGGGGGAGAGGCGCTGTGACCAAGCCACTCATCGAACTCGACAACATTACCAAAGCCTTTGCGGGCATCCGCGCGCTGACGAATGTGGATTTTACCCTCATGCCCGGCGAAGTGCATTCGCTCGTTGGCGAAAACGGCGCAGGGAAATCGACCCTGATGCGCGTGCTCGGCGGCGAGATGCGCCCCAACGCAGGCACCGTGTCAATCATGGGCGAAGAGGTAAAGATGCATGGGCCGGTAGACGCGATCGAACGCGGTGTCTCTATCATCCATCAGGAAATGGCCCTCGCGCCCGATCTGTCCGTCGCTGAAAACATCTTTCTGGGCGAACTGCCCGCCCGGATCGGCTGGACCCGCCTGCGCCGAAATGCGCGCGAGCTTATCAACCGCCTCGGCTTCGACATATCTCCCGCCGCGCTCGTTGGCGATCTCTCGATTGCGCACCAGCAGGTGGTCGAGATTGCGAAAGCCCTGTCCCGCAACGCCAAGGTCATTGTCTTTGACGAACCGACCGCCGTGCTCTCGATGGGCGACGCCCAGCGTCTCCTCGACATCATCCGCAGCCTGCGCGACGACGGCGTGGGCGTGGTCTATATCTCGCACCGTCTGGACGAGATCTTCGCGATCTCCGACCGTATTTCCGTGCTGAAAGACGGCCAGAACGTCGAAACCGTGACCCCCGACAGCCTTACCGTGGACGACCTGATCCGTAAAATGGTCGGTCGCCCCCTGAGCCAGCTGTTCGGCGACAAACCCGAGGCCGAAATCGGGGAAGAGGTGCTGCGCGTCGAAAACCTGACCCTGCCCAACGGCGTCAGGGACGTGAGCTTCTCGCTGCGCCGAGGCGAAGTCGTGGGCTTGGGTGGTCTTGTCGGCTCCGGTCGCACCGAAGTCGTGCGCGCCATCTTCGGCGCCGACCCGATCACTTCGGGCACAATCCAGTTGCACGGCGAAAACTTCCGCCCGCGCGGCCCGAAACAGGCCGTGAAGCGCGGCGTGGCGCTGGTGCCCGAAGACCGCAAAGGTCAGGGCGTGGTGCTAGACATGTCCATCGGCCGAAACGCGACCATGGCCAAAACCACGGACGTGACCCGCTTCGGGTTCTTCTCGGGCCGCAAGGAACGCAATGTCATCGAAGGGCTGATCAAGTCGCTTCGCATCAAGCTGGGCCACCACACCGACCCCGTGTCGAGCCTGTCGGGCGGCAACCAGCAGAAAGTCGTCCTCGCCAAGTGGTTCAACACCGGCAACGACATCTTCATTCTCGACGAACCGACCCGCGGCGTAGACGTGGGTGCGAAGACCGAGATCTATTCGCTCATTCACCGCATGGCCTCCGAAGGCAAGGCCGTGCTTGTCATCTCGTCCGAACATGCGGAGCTTTTCGGTCTGTGCGATCGCGTGCTTGTCATGGGCGAAGGCCGCCTGCACGGCGAGCTTCTGCCGCCGGACTATACGGAAGAAAAGCTTTTGACCCTGTCTATGTCCAGCCGGCGGTCATCTGAACTGGAGAAATCGACATGACTGATCAGGGCGTAGGCGTCGGGGAACCCGGCGCGACGGAAAACGAAAAGACCAAAGGCCCCACAACGTCTTTCACCAAGCTGTTCCGCCAGTTCGGCACCTTTACGATCTTCGTAATCTTGGTGCTGCTGGCCTCTACGCAATCCGATGCGTTTCTTTCCGAACGCAACATTATGAACGTGCTGCGGCAGATGTCCGGCGTCGGTGTCATGGCCATCGGGATGCTCTTTGTCATTCTCACACGCGGGATCGACCTGTCGGTTGGCTCTATCGCAGCACTTGGCGCCGTGTCCTCGGCGCTGTTGATCCAGCAGTTCCCGCTTCCCGTCGCGCTGGCGATGTCGGTCAGTATCGGTGCCGCTTGTGGCGCGATCTCCGGTGTGCTGATTGCGTTCTTCCGCCTACCCGCCTTCGTCATCACGCTTGCCATGATGACTGGCGCACGCGGTTTTGCGCTGATCCTGTCCAACGGTCAGCCGATCATGCCTGGTGACTCCGGTCGCCCGCTTCAGGAATTCGGCACCTCGTTTACTCTCGGCTTCCCGAACCCTGCCATGCTGATGTTCGGCCTGTTCCTTCTGGCCTTCCTGATCCTCAACTACTCGCGCTTCGGTCGTCTGGTGAAAGCCATCGGCTCGAACGAGGAATCCGTGCGTCTCTCCGGCATCTCGGTGCCGTGGTATGTGCTCGCCGTCTACATCATGTCGGGCGCGCTCGCCGCTGTCGCAGGTATCCTCGTGACCTCGCGCTCGGGTGTGGGTTCGGCCAGCGTCGGCTCCGGCGCGGAGCTTGACGTAATCGCAGCCGTGGTCATCGGTGGCGCAAGCCTGATGGGCGGTCGCGGGGGCGTCATAAACACCTTCATCGGCGTGATGATCCTCGGCGTGATCGGCAACATCATGAACCTCGCAGGTGTGCCCGGTTATCACCAACAGGTCTACCTCGGGATTATCATCGTGGCAGCTGTCGTTATCCAGCATGGCACCCAACTGTTCCGCCGCTGAGGTCCATCATGACTGATTGCACCATTGCACTCGACATTGGCACCGGTTCCACCCGCGCAGCGGTGATGGGGCCGGACGGCCAGGTCCTTCGGATTTCGGCCCGCGAATACCAACAAATTGTCCCTGCCTACGGCTGGTCCGAACAACGCCCCGCAGATTGGTGGTCCGCTTCCTGCGACGCGCTGAAAGATGTGACCGCTTGGGCGCGGGACGAAGGTCACAACCTCACCGCGTTGGCAGGTTGCGGCCAGATGCACGGCACGGTTCTGGTGGACGCCGATGGCGAACCCACCCTCGATGCGGTGCCCCTCTGGAACGACAAACGAACCCTCGACCATGTCCGTGCCTTCGAGGCCAGTGAAAAAGTTGAAGACTGGCTTTCGCGCACCGGCAACCCGCCGACACCGGCATGGCCCGCGTTCAAACTCCAATGGCTGCGCGACAAAGAGCCCGATGCCTACGCCCGAGCCACCCATGTGCTCATGCCCAAGGACTTTGTGAACCTGAAGCTGACGGGCGAACGGGCGATGGACTGGACCGACGCGGCCTGTTCCTTTTTGATGGACCCCGAAACGGGCCGCTGGAATGAAAGCGTTCTGGCCGATCTCGGACTCGATGCCGCCAAGATGCCAACGGTCAAACTGCCCACGGAGATCCTTGGCCATGTCACCGCCGAGGCTGCCAAGGTCACCGGCCTGCCCCAAGGGCTGCCGGTGCTCGCAGGCGGCGCGGATTACCCGATTGCGCTTCTCGGCTCCGGTGTCTGCCGCCCCGGACTGGCCTCCGAAGTTGCGGGCACCTCGTCCATCGTCACCCTGGTGGCCGAAAAGCCGGTTCTGGACCCCGAGATTTCGAACGTCGGCACGCCCGAAGGCAACTGGGGCGCATTTGTCCTGCTTGAAGCGGGGGGCGACGCCGCCCGTTGGGCGCGCCGTGCCTTTCATGACAATGATCTAAGCTACGGCGATATCCTCGACATGGCCGAAACCGCTGCCCCCGGATCGGATGCGCTTTTGTTCCTGCCCTATCTCGTGGGTGAACGACTGGGAGCGCACCGCAACTCGCGGGCGCAATTCTTCGGCCTCGCTGCCGGTCACGGCCTGCCCCAGATGCACCGTGCCGTACTCGAAGGCGTGGGGTTTGCCGTGAACCGCCACCTTCAGGTCATGGAACGCGCCACCGGCACACGTCCCGACATGCTCATCGCCTCGGGCGGCGGCGCAAAAGCCGACTTCTGGCTGAAGATCAAGGCGTCCATCTACAACCGCCCGATCCTGATCCCAGAAGAGGCCGAATGCGGTCTCGTCGGTTGTGCGGCCCTTTGCACAGTGGCCCTCGGTCGGGAACCCGATCTGGAAAGCGCCGCCGCCAGACTGGTGCGCCACACCCGCGAAGTGCGGCCCGACCCCGTGTGGGCCGAGCATTACGCGCGGATCCAGCCACTTTTCGACACGCTCTATACCCAGAGCCAAGCTCACTACGACACGCTCGATGCGCTTACCGCATCGCAACCGGAGGCCTGAATGTCCGACATCACCGAAGACGCGGCAAACGTGCCCTACCTCGACCGCTTCCGCCTGACCGGTCGCCACGTGCTTGTCACCGGCGGTGCACGCGGCATCGGGCTTGCGACCTGCGAAGCACTGGCTCAGGCGGGGGCGCTTGTGGTCCTCACCGACCGAGACGCAGACGCCGCCGAAGCTGCCGCAAAGGGCCTCGCGGAAAAGGGCCTCTCTGTCACGTCCGACGTGCTCGAAGTCACCGATGCCGCGGCGGTTCAGGCACTGGCCGACCGTCACCCCGATGTCGACACGCTGGTCAACAACGCAGGTATGGCCCGCTCGAACATTCCCGCCGAAACCATGAGCGACGACGAATGGTCCTCCGTCATAGACATCAACCTTAACGGCTTGTTCTGGTGCTGCCGCTCTTTCGGCGCAAGGATGCTCGAGCGCGGCTCGGGCAGTATCGTCAATGTCGGCTCCATGTCGGGCTACATCGTGAACCGTCCGCAGGAGCAGGCGCAATACAACGCCTCCAAGGCTGCTGTTCACCAGTTGACCAAAAGCCTCGCCGCCGAATGGGCGCCGCGTGGCGTCCGCGTAAACGCGGTTGCGCCGACCTATATCGAAACCGAAATGAACTCGTACGTCTACGAGGACGAAAACCTGATGCGCCACTGGATCGGCGGCACGCCGCAGAGCCGCATGGGCCGCACGGACGAGGTCGCCTCGGTGATCCTGTTCCTCGCCTCCGACGCCGCGAGCCTGATGACAGGCTCCATCGTGCTCGCAGACGGGGGTTACACCTGCTGGTAAGTCCAGTCGCTCGTTTTCTGGGAGGAATGACATGCACGACACCGCACAGACCATGAAAATCACCGGCGCCCGCTTTCCCGGTCGCTATATTCAGGCCACCGGCCTGATTGCGCGCCTTGGCGTCGAGACCAAGAGTTTGGGCACCAATGGCTTCGCGATCCTCGACTGCGCCCTGGCAGAGATGCTCGAAATCGAGATGACCGCAGGCGCAGGCGACGACATCGCCCTCAGCTTTCACACCCACGGCGGCGAATGCTCCGAGGAAGAAGTCGAGAAACTGACCGCGCTCGCCAAAGATGGTGAGATCGACGTTGTGATCGGCGCGGGTGGCGGCAAGGCGCTGGATACCGCAAAAGTCGTGGCCCACAATATGGGCGTTCCCATCGTCATCATCCCGACCATCGCAGCATCGGATGCGCCCTGTTCGGCACTCGCCGTGGTCTATCGCACCGATGGCACCGTGGCCTATGATCTGTTCCTGCCAAGGAACCCCGATCTGGTGCTGGTCGATACCGCGATCGTCGCCAAAGCGCCCGCACGGTACTTGGCGGCTGGCATCGGCGACGCGCTCGCAACCTTTTACGAAGCCGAAAGCAGCCGCATCGCCGAGGCCCCGAACTGCTGGGGCACCTACGGCTCGCCGCTCGCATTCGAAATCGCGCGCTACTGCCGCGATGTGATCTTTGCGGACGGCGCTCAGGCACTTGCCGATTGCGACAACGATAACGCCTCCCCTGCCCTTGAAAGGGTGGTGGAAGCCAACATTCTGCTCTCCGGTGCGGGCTTTGAAAGCGGCGGTGTCGCGGGCGCCCATGCGATCCACCACGGGCTGTGCGAGCTTGATGACGTCCACCACCACTTGCATGGCGAGAAGGTAGCCATCGGCGTGCTCGCCATGCTTCTGATCCACGGCCAGCAGGAAGAGTACGAACGCGTGCGCGACTTCTGCACCTCGGTCCGCCTGCCCACCGATCTCTCCGGTGTCGGCATCACCGACCTGACTGAAGATAAACTCGCCCGCGTGGCGGAACGCGCCTGCAAACCGGGCGACATCATGCACAACGAGCCGGTCAAGGTCACACCCGATATGGTGGCCGAGGCGCTGCGCAAACTGGCCTGAGCGCAGACCGCTCTGCCAAGCACATTGAGAAAGGAGACACTATGACCGGATTTTCAGAGATTTTGGACACGTTCAAACCGGACCTTCTGGCGGGTAAATCCGCCATTGTCGTCGGCGCCACCAGCGGCATCGGCCTTGACATCGCACGTGGCCTCGCGGCCCTCGGCGCGACCGTCATCGGCACTGGCAGCTCGGCCGAGAAAATTGCGAAGCTAGAAGAAGAAGACATCGCCTTCCAACGTCTCGACGTGCGCGATGCAGAGGCGATCCGCAGCTTTTGTGCGGCGCAGGAAAGGGTCGATATCCTCGTGAACGGCGCAGGCATCGCACGCGGCGGCGCGGAATGGGACGAAGAGATTTTCCTCGATACGATGGACGTGAACCTGAATGCGCAAATGCGCTTTTCCTTCGCACTTCACGACAAGCTGGCCGAGGCGAAGGGCGCGGTGGTGAATATCGCTTCGATGCTCAGCTTCATGGCCGATCCCGAAGTGCCCGCCTATTGCGCCTCCAAAACCGGCGTGTTGGGTCTGACCCGCGCCTGCGCCCACAAATGGGGCCGCGAAGGCATCCGCGTGAACGCCATCGCACCCGGGTATCACCAGACCGACATGACCAAACCGATCTGGTCGCGACCTGAGGGCGAACAGGCGATCTCGAAACGCACTGCGATGGGCCGTTGGGGCACGACGCAGGATCTCGTCGGCGCGACAATCTTTCTCGTCTCCCCCGCGGCCGCATACATCACCGGCATCTGCCTTGAAGTAGACGGCGGTTTCGCAACGGGCAATCCACTGGACTGACCAACCGCAAGACGCTCCTGCAAACATCCCCCGCTCCCTCCGGCGGGGAGTGCTTTTGTCTGCCGTGACACGCAAAGCAATTGATCGACCAGCGCATCGGAAACTCTTACCCTTGTGCACCGACAGATCAGTGCCGCGCCTTCCCTGCCTGTTCCGCTAGAAGACGTCTGTCGCACTAGCCCACGCGCCGCATCGACTGCAGGCCAAGAATATCGCGCCAAGGTCGGCCACTCTTGCGCAGCACCATGATCCCGTCAATCGACACGACCAGAACCAGAACCGCACCGATGACGACCGACTGCCACTCGGACGGAACGGACAAAAGGTTGAAAGCGTTGTTCATGAGCGAGATGAAAACGACCCCCAGAAATGCCCCGAGGTATGACCCCTTACCCCCCGCGATCGAGCCGCCGCCGATCAGGCAGGCGATGAAAATCTGCATCTCCAGCCCCTCGCCCATATAACGGTTCGCCATGCCGACCCGCGCCGTCATCAAGATACCGGCAAGTGCGGCCAGAAAGCCCGACAGCACGAAGCACCAAAACTCGACCTTGCGCTTGTCGATCCCGATAGACGCCGCTGCTTGCGGGCTGCCACCAAGGAACAGCAGCCGCCGCCCGCCGGCACTGAGCCGGAAAAAGGCTTCCATCCCGATGATTAGCAGGAGAGCGAAGGCAAAGAGGCCATAAAGCCCCCCCATCTCGAAGCGTCCAAGGGTGCCAAAGCCTTCGGGGAAGCCGGTAAAACCAGCCAGTTTCTGGCCCGACATCACAACCTCGATCACACCCCGTGTCATATAGAGCACGCCAAGTGTGACGATCAGGTGGTTGATCCCGAGTACCGCGACGAAGGCCGCGTTAAAGGCGCCGATTCCGACACCCACCGCCAGCCCTGCGGCCATTGCGAGCCAGACCGGCGCACCTGCGGAAAACGCCATCGCCGTGGCGATTCCCGCCAACCCCATGACCGCACCGACCGACAAATCGAAACGCCCGATCATGAACAGCGTCATCATCCCCGTCGCCACGATCAGGTTCGGCGCAATGGCGGTTTGCAGCGAGGCAAGGTTGTTCCCGTTCAGAAACGAGGTGCTGACGATGGACAGAACCAGCGCCAAAAGCACCACCGCACCCAATGTCACCGTTTCCTGTTCCAGCCGCGCGGCTCTCAGAAAGCCTGTCTTGCGTGTGCTCATGGGTTTTATCCTCCCTCAGTCACTCGGCCCGCCTCAGCTGGCGCGGCGGTTAAAAAACGTGTCGAAGGTCACGGTTGCGATCAAAAGCGCACCGATGACGAATTGTTGGAACACCGGCTCGATGTCGAACATGATCATCCCGTTCAGAACCACAGCGAGCAACAAAAGCCCAAGCGCGGACCCCCTCAGATCACCGCGCCCGCCATAAAGGCTTGCGCCCCCGATAATCGCCGCCGTGACCATCACGAACTCAAGCCCAAGGCCCATCCGTACATCCGCGTGGGTAATCCGGCTGGCGGTGAAAATTCCGCCCAAGCCCGCCGTCATCGCGCTCGCGACGAAAGCCAGCACCTTGATCCGGCCCACATGGATGCCATGCACGGCGGCGGATTTCATGTTTTCCCCGACGAAACACATTTTGCGGTAAAGCCCGAAACGCCGTTGGAACACCCACGCAAGCAACACCATGACCACCATAATCACGATGGTGACGCGAGTATCGAACAGATCGGTGCGCGCCAGCGACCGGAACTCCCGCGGGTAGGTCCGTCCGCCCAGATCGTTGGCCAGCACGTTGGACAGCCCGCGCACCAAAAGCATGGTGCCGATGGTCAGCATCAACGAATTGATCCCGAACCGAACGACCAAAAGACCATTGAGCAGCCCAACCAAACCCGCCGCCCCGAGCGCCACAACAGCGGCGGTGAAAAGGCTCCAGTCGTTGATCAGCAAAGCACCGGTCAGCGTGCCGGTCAGCGCGAACACCGACCCCACGGAGAGATCAATCTCGCGCATCACCATCACATAAGTGAAACCTATGATCGCCAGAAACTCGATCGACACCCCGAAGAGGATCGAATTGATATTCTGGTAGCTCGCGAAATTCGGCTGCGTCAATGCCAGAAAGGCGACGATCGCAAAGGTCACCAGCGCGAGGGGAAGCGCATTGCCCCCGAACTTGACCGCCCCCGACCGTTTGCCGCGCACGGTCTTCCTGCCCGCGTCTTTACGGATCAGGTCCTGATCCACGTTCTCGGATGCACTCATGGTTTTCTCACTCCTCTCAGGCACTGCCAGCCGCCAAGGCCATCACGGCCTCTTCGCCCATCGTCTTGGCGCCGACCTCGCCCACCATCCGACGCGACCGCATCACCACGATCCGGTCGGCAAGCCGCAAAAGCTCTGGCAGGTCGGAAGAAAAGATGGCGACCGCATGACCCGCTTCGGCCTCGGCGCGGACGACCTCGTGAACCTCGGCCTTGGCGCCGACATCAACGCCGCGCGTGGGTTCGTTCATCACGATGACCTTGGGCGCATTTGCCAGACAGGCCGAAACCATAACCTTCTGCTGGTTTCCACCCGACAATTGCTGTGGCGTGTCCCCGATCCCGGACACGCGGATCGCGAACTGGCGCACGCTGTCGTGGGCCAGTTCCTCAACCGCGCGGCCGTCGACCATGCCGCGCCGCGACAACCGGTCCAACACGGGGGCCGACACGTTGTCAGCGATCGACCGTTCCATATAAAGCCCCGCCTCTTTGCGGTTCGCAGGCAGATACGACATGCCCCCCCCGCATCAACGCGGTTGGCGTGGGATGAGCGACACGCTCTCCGAAAAGCCGCATTTCCCCCCGTCCTGCCGGAACGAGCCCGAACATGGCCTCGCTCAACTCCTCGGCACCGGACCCTTCCAACCCGAAGACACCGACGATCTCGCCTTCATGAAGCGACATTGACACACCGTCAAAAGCGCCCTCTCGGCCAAGATCCGCAAGCTCCAGCGCAACGGCCCCGCGCGTGCCGCCGTGGCCACGCCGCTCGTTGCCTAGTTCGCGCCCGACCATGCGTGCGATCAACGCGTCCTCGTCGAGGTTCCGGTTCACCAGCGTTTCGACGAACTTACCGTCGCGCAGCACGGTGATATGGTCCGCAATGTCGAGCACCTCCTGCAACCGGTGTGACACATAAAGAATGCTCTGCCCCGTCGCGCGAAGCTGTTTTATGAGATCCAAAAGCACCTCGGCCTCGAGGTTGTTCAGCCCCGATGTCGGCTCATCAAGGATCAACACCCCGGGTTCTCGCTCCACCGCACGCAAAATCTCGACAATCTGCTGCTGCCCCGGAGTGAGCTGCGACACGATTTCCCGCGTGTCCACGTTCAACCCGAACAACGCCAGCAACTCGGCGGCACGCGCATGCATCTTCTTGAAATCGATCCGGCCGTTCTTTCGCGGCATCTCGCCGGCAAAGATATTCTCGGCCACCGACATATTCTCGAAAACGGTAAGTTCCTGATGCACCATCTCGATGTCACCGATCGCGCGCTCGGCCGCATCCACGACCTTGCCGCGCAGCGAAACCTGCCCTGCATCGGGTGTCAGTTCGCCCTTAATGATCTTCAGCGTGGTCGATTTTCCCGCGCCGTTCTCACCAAGGATCGCATGAACCTCGCCCGGAGCGACACGAAAGCTGACGTCGCTCAACGCCTGCACCGCGCCGTAACACTTGCTGATACCGGACACGTCCAGAATAGCGGCTTCCATCGGTCACACTCCCGTTCGTCAAATTTGGAAAACTTGAGGGGCGGACCGCACAGGTCCACCGCCGCTGATGCACGGCTCAGTCCAGTTCAGGAAGATTGCCACGCATAAAGTGTTCGATGTTGTCGCCGTCGATAACCTCGGTGCCCATGTACATAACCGAGGGGAACGGCGTGACCCCAGCTTCGGCATTGTTGGCCGAGATCGGCACATTGGCCAGACCCATGGAGGTGTCGTTGTACGCCTCCAGCATCTGCACGGCCATGTATGCCTGAAGCGCCGTCTTGTTCACGATCGTCGCGTCGATGGCCCCGTATTCAATGCACTCCAGCACCGGATCTTCGCGGTCATGCACGATGACGGTGAGCGGCTCGATATCAATATCCAGCTCTTCTGCCGCCAGACAAATGCCCGTGCCCGACGAACTGTCGAGCCCGACAACGGCGGTGATATCGGGATAGGTGTTGAACATGGTCTTGGCTGCGTCGATGGCGGTCGAAGTCGTCGCCTTGTCATCGATCCGTCCCGCAAGCTCCCAGTCCGAGTTGGCGTCAAGGTAATCAACCAGCCCTTGGAACTTGGCATCCGTGTTCGACGCACCCCAGTTGCCCGAGGCCACGAAGCTGCCGGAATTGCCGCCGCGTTTGATCAGCTCTTTCGCGGTGTCCACACCGGCCTCGTAATTGTCGAGACCGATGAAGGTCAGCGCACCGTTATCGGCAGTCGCGGCCTCAATCACGATGACCGGAATACCCTGCTCCATCGCCCGCTTGATACCTGGAACCGCACCCGGCTCCCAGAGGGTGGTGATAATGCCGTCGGGCTCACGCGCGATGGCCTGCTCGACCGCTTCTGCACCTGCGACAGGATCCCAGCCCTGCGGCCCAATCGGCTCGACAGTAACGCCGAATTTGTCCTCGGCGTAAGACATGCCCAGAAGGCTATCGAGCAGGTAGGGGTGACCCTGAAGCTGCGATGCATAGATGTAGGTGCGTGCTTCGCCGTCCTGCGCCACAAGCGGCGCTGCAGCGACGGATGCCAGCAAAGCGCCAGCCACGAGCGCACCAGTTTTGTTAAGATATTTCATAAACTTATCCTCCCATATTCTGACGACCACCTGCTATCGCACCGAAGGTTGGTGCGATCCTCCGTTGCCGGAAATCATCTCGTGGCGCCGACCGTAACAACGCGAATCGCATCGGTCCAGAAATTTCTTTTCTTGTATTTCGTTTTCTCTGAATGTTATTTTCAAAACAGTTTCGCAGGCAGTCGGTTAAGATAGGTTTCCAAACCCGCCGAACCGTCCGCCGCCACAAGGAGGTGTGGCGATAACACGCGAAATCGCTTCGGGGCACCCGAAAGACTTTGGGAGGACAAGGGCCGATGGCCGGACAAACAACCATTCTCGAGCACATTCGCGCCGTGCACGGAAACCTGAAGCCAACTCTTCAGACCGTTGCCGATGCAGTGCTGGCAGACCCCGACACGGTGCGGCGCATGAATCTGCGCCAATTGGCCAGCCACTCGGGTGTATCGGAAGCCTCGATCAGCCGCTTCGTGCGCGGGATCGGGCTGGAAAACTACCGCGATTTCGGGCTGCGACTGGCCGAAATCAGCCCCACCGACCCGACCAAGGTACATCCCGCGACGCCGCAGGGCGTCTATGACAACATCGGGCGCACCGACACCGCCGAAACCATCCTGTCCAAGATCGCGCACCGCCAGATCGACGTGGCGCGCTCCGGCCTTGCCACACTCGATCCCGAAGCGCTGGAGCAGGCCGCGCGGATGATCGTTAGCGCGGGGCCTGTGCTGTTTCTCGCCGCAGGGTCGTCCTGCCTTGCCGCCGAAAGCGGTGTGGTACGTTTCGGGCGCATGGGGATCCCCGCCATGTTCCATCAGGACCGCAACAACCAGACCATTCTGGCCGCTTCTCTGCCCAAGGATGCGCTGGTCATCGCGATCAGCGATTCGGGCCGCACCGCGCAGACGGTCGAGGCGACGCAGGCTGCCCGCAACAGCGGTCTTCCTGCCATCGTCATCACCTCCTACCCCGAATCGCCGCTGGCAAAGCTGGCCGATGTCACACTCGCCACGCCCTCGGCCTATGAACCCGCAGGCGGCGAGCCGCTTTACGAAAGCATGGTCGCCAAATACGGCCAGCTTCTTGCAGTCGATGCGCTCTATTCGCTGACCGCCGTGCTCGATTACGACCGCGCACTCGAACACCTCGGTCGCGGCGACCCCCATATCAAGACCAGCAGAAGGATCGCACATGACGATGACCGGCCCTAAGCCCCTCGCGCAATCTGACGACCCGAACACCGAGATTGGCCAAGACAACCTGCACTGGCCTTATCAGGGCGAGACGCTAGACGAACTTCTGGCAGCCCGACCGAAGGTCTCACCCGTGCCCGCCCCTGACCCTGACGAGGTGGTTGTACGTGTCGAAGCCGCTTCAATCTGTTCATCTGACATCAAGGTCATCCGCATGGGCGAGCGTCATCCGCTCTTCGTCGCCACCGGCACAACCCCCGCGAAAACCGTTCTGGGCCACGAGGTCTGCCTGCGCGTCGTCGCCGCGGGCACCGAGATGTCCGCGCTCTATCCGGAGGGGCTTCGTCTCGGCCTGCAACCGGCCATGAAAATCGACGGCAAGCGCGCCATCATCGGAATGGATCTGCCCGGAGGTTTTGCGCAATACATCGTTCTCGACGGCCGCGCGCTCGGTCCCGCTGCACCTTATGTGTTCGAGGTACCCGAGAGCCTGACAGCCGCCGAAATCGCTTTGTTAGAGCCATATGGCTGCGTCGAACGAGCATGGTGCCCGAACGTCCGGCAGGGTCTCGACCCGACCGGGACCGCGCTGATCGTCGCCGGTCTGAACGCGGGTGACTTCCACGCCAGCCGCCCGCTCGACTGGGCAGGCGGCGTCACCTGTGTGGGCGCGGTCCCGGAAGATCTCCTCGCCGCCCCTGCCCCGCCCTCCGTCGCACTGGGCGAACTCGGCGAGACAAGCTTCGACGACATCATCGCGCTCGGCGATCTGGACGCCGACACGCTCACGGATCTTGCCGCACGTCTCGCCACTGGAGGAATGCTGCTTCAGGCGCGTCACACGGCTTCTGAGGGGGTGTCCCGCGTCGATCCCGCCCGCGTCCACTACGACTCGCTGGCCTTCACAGGAACGAACCAGACCGACGTACTCACCGCACTTGCACCTGCGCGCCAGCGCTTCGACCTGCGCAAAGGCGGAACCGCAGTGGTTTATGGAGCAGGCGGCGCGATGGGGCGCATCCATGTTCACCGGCTGCTTCAAATGCACGACGGCCCCAAAGTGGTCATTGCCACCTCGCGCAAGGGCAAGCGCCTCGACGACCTGCGCGCCGATTTCGTGCCGCTCGCGCAGGCAAACCACCGCACCTTGATGGTGGTCGAGGACGGCGCGCTGGAAACCGCCGCCGCCGAACACGCACCTGACGGTTTCGATGACATCACCGTGGTCGCGCCACTGGCCCAAGCCGTGGAACGCGCCGCGGGGCTTCTGGCCCCCGACGGACTTCTGTCTGTCTTCGCGGGCATGCCCTACGGCGAAACCATCGCATTCGACCTTGCGTCCATCGCAACCGGCGGCCTGCGTCTTACCGGCTCGACCGGCTGCACCACCGGCGACATGCAGGACGTGCTGCTCCGCGTGACCACGGGCGAGCTGTCGCTCCTCGACAATCTCAAGGCAACCGTAGGCCTCAGGGCCTTGCCCGAAGCGCTTCGCGCTGTCACCGAAGGGGCCGTCTCGGGCAAGATCGTCGTCTATCCACACGCACCGGACCGTCCGCTCGTGCCGCTCACAGGCCCGCTTACACTGTCCGATGAAGCCCCGCTGCGCGGCTGACAAGACCCAAGGAAGAAACCCATGAAAGACCATGTGATCGGTATCGACATCGGCACCACCGGCACCAAGACCGGCATCTATGACACGGAAGGCTCACTCGTGGCCGATGCATTCGAGGAAAGCATCCTGACTTACCCCGGCCCTGGTCAGGTAGAACAGGACCCTGACGAGATTCTCGACAGCGTGCGCCGCACGATCAAAACCGCCATCACCACCTCCGGGCTGGACCCCGACCGAATCGCCTGTGTCGCGCTCGACGGGCAAATGGCGGGCATTATGGCCGTTGATCGCGACTGGTCGCCGGTCACGCATTACGACAGCTGGCTCGACACCCGCTGCGCCCCCTATCTCGACGAACTGCGCCCCCACGAAACCGAAATCATCCAGACCTGCGGCATGGGGCTTGCCTTCAACCACGCGCCCAAAATCCTGTACTGGCGCGACCGGCCCGAGGTCTGGGACCGCATCCATGCCTTCATCCAGCCCGCGGCCTATTGCGCCGGACGGCTGGGCGGGCTGACCGGCGACGACGCCTTCATGGACCGCACCTACATTGTGTTCTCCGGCTTCGGCTCCGGCGAAAGCTTCACTTGGAACGAAGAGCTGCTGTCGCGCTTCAACCTGACCACCGAGAAGCTGCCCAGAATCGTCGAACCGTGGGACATCATCGGCCATGTGACCGAAGCTGAATCGGCACTTTGTGGCCTTGCCGCAGGCACACTGATCGCGGCGGGTTGTGGCGACCAGTCTGCCAATGTGCTGGGCGCGGGTCTCGTGGACCCTGGCGTGGTGTTCGATGTCTCCGGCACGGCTTCGGTGTTCTCGACCGTGATCGACAATTTCGGTACGGATACCGCCTATCGCTGCCTCATGACATGTCCCCACGTGGTGCCCGGCCTGTGGTTTCCGATGGCCTATGTCGCGGGCGGCGGGTTGAACCTCAGGTGGTTCCGCGATCACGTTTCGCCGCTTGAAAAGGCGGCGTGGGAAGCAGACGGCCATGACCCCTACGACGCCCTCGCCCGCGAAGCCGAAGAAATCGAACCCGGGTCCGAGAAGCTTCTGTTTCTGCCCCACCTCTCAGGGCGCAACACGCCCAACGACCCGACCATGCGCGGGGCGTTTCTGGGCCTCACCTGGCGTCACGAAAAGGCACATATGGTCCGCGCCATGATGGAAAGCATCGCCTACGAATATGGCGTATACATGCGCGCCGTGCGCGAGCTTGCGCCGGGCTACGACCCGAAATTCGCACTGAATATCGGCGGCGGAGCGCGCAGCGCGCTGTTCAGGCAGATCAAAGCAGACGTGCTCGGCATTGACTACAGCCGCCTACCCCGCGAGGAATTCGGCACCTTGGGCGCGGCACTGGTCGCAGGTCACGCCGTTGGCCTTTTTCCCGACATCGCGGCCTCGGCGCGGGCCTTCTCGGAAATGCCCACAGACAGCACCACGTCACGGCCAGAGGTGAACGCAGCGTACTCGCCCTATCTAGACACCTATCTCGATGCGATGGGCGCGTTGTCACCCTTCTTCTCGCGCATGGACGGGGCGCTCTAGGCCCGTCCCGGTTACGGATCGTGCCCATGGTTTTTTCTCTTCGTCGTGTGTGTCGATGGGCACTGTAAACTTAATGCGGCCGCTCGCATAAAACGCGATATGGCGGTATGACCGACGCTCTCCTTTATCGCCGCCACCGTTTTCCGCCCGACGAGATTGCCCAAGCCGTCTGGCTGTATTTTCGGTTCCACCTGAGCCTGCGGATGAGTGAAGACCTCCTGGCGGAGCGCTGCATCATCGTGTCGCACCAGACGGTGCGCACGTGGGCCGAAAAAATCGGGCGGAAATTCTCGAAAACGGCGTTGTTGCGCGGATTGCCAGACGGCTGATATCGAGACGTTCTGTTCTTTTCAGGATGCTGTAAATGCCGCACAAATTTAACGCCGCTCGTCGTGACAAGATCCCGAAGCAAAAGTATCGGGTGACCAACTGGTCTGAATACAACGAAGGCCTGCGGCAGCGCGGTGATCTGACGATTTGGATGAGTGAGGATGCTATTAGGTCATGGGTTGCGCCGCGGCGTGTGACCCGTGGTGGGCAGCGCAAATATTCGGATCTGGCGATCGAGATGTGCCTGACCCTGGGCATGGTGTTCCGCCAGCCGCTGCGGCAAACGCAAGGTTTGATGCGTTCCATTGCGGGGCTCTGCGGCGTAGAAATCAAAGTGCCAGATTTCTCTACCTTGTCGCGGCGGAGCAGCGGCTTGAAACTGCCCACACAGCCAAGGATCAGCAGCCGAGCGCCAGTCCATTTGGCAGTGGACAGCACCGGCCTGAAGATCTTCGACGAGGGCGAATGGCTTGAACAAAAACATGAAACCAAGCGAAAACGGCGCTCTTGGCGGAAACTGCACCTCGGTCTTGATCTTGCCAGCGGCGAAATCGTCTGCTCAGATCTTACCCACGATGACGTCGGCGACCCGACTGCGCTTCCCGTTCTTTTGGATCAAGTCAACGGCCCGGTCTCCCGGTTCTTCGCGGATGGAGCATATGACGGGGACCCAACGACTGACCTGTTGGCCGCTCGGTTTGGATCGACGGTCGAAGTCACGATCCCACCACCGAAAAACGCGACCTTCAGTCCAAATGCGCTGCTATATCCAACCGTTCGTGATCGTCATATTGCCGACATCTCAGCACGTGGGCGGATGGCTTGGCAGAAGAAATCAGGCTACAATCAGCGCAGCCGGGTTGAGACCCTCATGGGTCGCTGGAAGACCGTCATCGGGCCGAAGCTAAAGGCTCGACGCTTCGAAAACCAGAAAGCTGAGGCTAAAATTGGCGCCCACATTCTTAACCGAATGACCCGACTTGGCCGCCCCATTTTTGAACGCAGCGCCTGAAATCCGTCTCGGGTTGGGCGCGCTCCGGGATGTCGTCGATCTGTGCAACAAGGTTGCACCCAGGGTTTCGCGGAAGCGATCCCGCGCCCGATGATCTACGGTGAAACGCAGGTGTCGATCAAACACGCCATCGACGCTGTGCTGGCCCCGCTGTTGATCGGGCAGGACAGCTTTGCCCTTGGGCCGATCTGGCGGTCGATGGGTGCGCTGGCGGCGAACCTTGCGGCGAAATCCGCCATCGACATCGCGCTGCACGATCTGAACGGCAAGCTGACCGGCCTGCCGGTGCACCGCCTGCTGGGCGGCCCGGAACGCAGCCATGTCGATCTGGTCTGGATGATCGGGTTGATGGACGAGCGCGCGATGATCGACGAGGCCGTCACCCGCGCCGGGGAAGGCTTTCGCGCGTTCAAGGTCAAGGGCGGCATCGACCCGGCCTTCGATATCCGCGTCGCACGCGCCCTGCGCGAGGCCTTGCCCGAGGCGCAGATCTACATCGACGCCAACATGCAATACAACCGCGACACGGCGCTGCGCGTCCTGCGCGCGCTCGAAGGCGTGCTCGATGCCATCGAAGAGCCGATGCCCGCAGGGGACGACGCGGGGCGGCTGGACCTTGCGCGGCGCGTGGACATTCCCCTGATGGGCGATGAAAGCGTGTTAACCCCGGCGGATGTCGCGCGCCAGATCTCGCTGGGGGCGCTGCGCCGGATCAGCCTGAAGATGCCGCGCACCGGGTTCTGGTTGTCACACAAGATCGTGACCATGTGCGAAACCGCCTCGATTCCGATGCAGATCTGCACCCAGTCCGAAACTACGCTTGGCATTGCTGCCTGCCTTCAGCTTGCCGGTGCCTTTCGGCAGATCAGCCTTGCCTCCGAGCTTACGTTTCATCTGGAAGTGGATGGGCGCATCACCTTCGAAGAATTCGCGGTGAAAGACGGCCGACTGAAGGTGCCCACCGCGCCGGGCAACGGCGCCCGCATTGATCCTGACTCGCTTGATCGGTTCCGCACCACCCTGCCCTGAAGACCTCGTCTTGGCCGGCTCGGTGATCCGACCAGCGGCGCATTTGCTCAGCCCTTTGCGACTCGGGCCTAGCGCACAGTGGTGACGAACAGATATGGGCATAAAAAAGGGAAGCGTGGACGTCTGATAGGGCGCACCGAGGCGGCATGAATACCAAGGGTTCTGTCGCAAAGTATCGCTAGGTTTTCTTCTCCGACTGATTTCGCCATAAGCTGCTTCAAAAAGAACCAAAGGCGGAGCACAGGATATGGCGATTGATTTCAAGGGCAACCTCTATCCCAAGAACGTCATCCTATACGCCGTGTTCTTCTATGTTCGCCATGCCGTTTCGGCTTTGTCAGGTTGTTCTGTCGGGAGGCGACCAAGAACCGCGCCCCGTTCAGGCAGCCATTTCAGCCGCATAGTTGTTCCACAGGCTGAATGCGTGAGCCCGGAATTGGCGGTAGTGTGCTGTGGAAAGGCGGTGTCGTTTTGGACGACCTCCCCGGCGCCGGCCCGGACAAGAGCATGGCACAGCGCGGCACCGATACCGTGTGGATTCTCAAGGGTCGTTGCGACGGTTTCCGCTATCTCAGTTTCATCAGTTCTTCCCTGAATGCTTCAGTTGGTGTGCGCCATCCCAGACACTTTCTAGGCGTGCCGTTTAAGCGGTCGCAAATCGACTTCATATCTCGATTTGAGAGCGCGGCC
>TARA_R110002049_G_scaffold107950_4_pt1 | contig 33664 bp, 37 predicted proteins | sample TARA_R110002049 | Tara Oceans TARA_R110002049 (sample SAMEA4396941) | marine metagenome | biome: Polar Biome; feature: [SRF] surface water layer (ENVO:00010504); material: water (ENVO:00002006), including particulate matter (ENVO:01000060) such as... | depth 5 m
GTTGGCGATAAAAATCAGTTTTCAGAGCAATTAAAATACACAGAAACTTGGCAACCAAAACGTCTGTTTTATAATACATCTTCATGGTTTTATAGAAATCAAGAAGATTTTGACAAAGCAACCAAAGGAAAATTAACGTCTTTTGATGTGGGTACTTATTATCCTTTAAAAGGTTTGTCTAACAACGAATTAGCTTCTTTGGCAAGTAGCCAACATTTATGTCAAGGTTTTGGAAGATTAACAACAAGAGGAGAACAAAAAGAATACGTAGAGTTTTTAAAAGGAGCACCTTTAAAAGATAAAAACGATATTTTTTCAGGAATAAATACAACTTGGAATCGTTTAAAAAATGGAGGAGAAATTGGAGATATTTTATATGATGTTGAAGAAAATTTCGATTTTGCAAATCCGTCTAAATATTTATCTAAATTAATGGAAGCTTACAGTTTAGTTTTAAAACTAGAAGATTCTTATTGGAGAGAAATTAAAGAAAAACAATTAAAAGAAATTATAGAAGCTTGTGCTGGTTTGTATATAGAAGCGTCTGCAAATAGTTCTTCAGGAACACCAAACTCTTCTGTAGAAATTAATTTTGAAGCTTTAAATAGAAGTAGTATTTCTATAGAATTAGCATCTATTAGATCTACAATAGATAACAAAAAAGTAAGAAAAAACATTGATTTAGATCCAAATAAGAAAATCAATTTTAAAGAAACAATTATTTTAAAAACCAATGAATTTTCAGACCCTTATTGGCTAAGAGAAAAAGCTTCTTTGGGAATGTATTCTGTGAAAAATCAAGAATTAATTGGGTTGCCAGAAACACCAAGACCAACTAAAATAGATTTTAATCTAATTATAGATGGAGTAGAAATTACAATTACAAAAAACGTTGTTAGAAGATACGCAGAAAGAGATAAAGGAGAAATTTATGAACCTTTTGAAATTTTACCAAGAATTACAACAAAGTTAAAAGACAAAGTAATTATTTTTTCAGATGAAGTTGCTCAGAAAGTTTTGGTTGAAATTAGAGCAGGAGCAAATAATGTAAATGGTAAAGTAAGCTTACAATTGCCAGTAAATTGGTCTGTTTCTCCAAAAGAAATTCAATTTACTATCAATCAGAAAAATGATAAAAAAACAGTTGAGTTTTTAGTAAGTCCTCCAGAAAATCAATCTGAAGGAAAGTTAGAAGTTGTTGCTACTTCTAATGGAAAAACATACAAAAAAGAATTGGTAGAAATTAATTATAACCACATTCCTAAACAATCTGTTTTATCTATTTCTGAAGCTAAAATAGTACGTTTAAATATTAAAAAAGCAGGAAATAAAATTGGTTATATTAAAGGAGCTGGTGATGCAGTTCCAGAAAGTTTAAGACAAATTGGTTATACAGTTGTAGAAATTAATCCTTCGGAAATTAACGCTAAAAACTTAAAAAATTACGATGCTGTTGTTTTAGGAATTAGAGCTTACAATGTTGTAAAAGAATTAAAGTTTAAACAAAAATATTTGCTAGAATATGTAAAAAATGGCGGAAATATGATAGTACAATACAATACCAACAGAGGTGTTGATGTTGCTGCGCCATTTGCTTTACAATTATCTAGAGATAGAGTTACAGATGAGTTTGCAGAAGTAAAAATACTTGCAGAAAATAATTCTCTTTTAAATTTTCCTAATAAAATTACAAAAGCAGATTTTAATGGTTGGGTACAAGAACGTGGTTTGTATTTTCCAAACTCTTGGAGTTCTGAGTTTACTCCAATTTTATCGATGCATGATAAAGGAGAAACTGCAAAAAACGGAAGTTTACTTATTGCAAAATATGGTAAAGGAAATTATATTTATACAGGTTTAAGTTTCTTTAGAGAATTACCTGCAGGTGTTTCTGGCGCTTATAAATTATTTGCAAACATGTTGTCTGTTGGTAAAGAAAAAGAAAGTTTAAAATAATAAATAAGTTAGCAAACATTTTAGCCCTGATAGAGCGGTTTGTTTAAGCTCTTTTGAGGCACGAAAAAAGCGAGTAGCGAAAGCAGGAAATAGCTTCTAAAAAATATATCATAAAATGAAGGAACAAAAATACAAATGGAAAAAAGAGTATTCATTAGTGTTAATTGCTAATGTAATCTACATTATTTTATTCTTTTTTATTACTAATTATTTTACAGTTTAAGCTATGGAAATTACAAGTAAATTACACGCTGTAGACTGGTTAATTTTATCTATAACTCTTATTTCTATTGTAGCTTATGGTACTTATGTAACTAGAAAAAATAAAGATGTTACAGATTATATAAAAGGAGGAAGCGATTCTAAATGGTGGACAATTGGTTTGTCTGTTATGGCAACTCAAGCAAGTGCAATAACGTTTCTATCTACACCAGGGCAGGCTTTTCATAGCGGAATGGGTTTTGTACAATTTTACTTTGGTTTGCCAATTGCAATGATTATTATTTGCGTAGTTTTTATACCAATTTATCATAAACTAAAAGTGTACACAGCGTATGAGTTTTTAGAAGGAAGATTCGATTTAAAAACAAGAAGTTTAGCTGCAATTTTATTTTTAATACAAAGAGGTTTAGCTGCTGGTATTACCATTTTTGCACCTGCAATTATTTTATCTGCAGTTTTAGGATGGAATTTATTAACGCTAAATGTTATTATTGGTTTTCTAGTAATAATTTATACAGTTTCTGGAGGTACAAAGGCTGTAAATGTTACGCAAAAACAACAAATGATTATCATATTTATAGGAATGTTAATTGCCTTTTTTATGATTATGAGTCAGCTTCCTGCAAATATTACATTTACAAATGCACTAGAAATTGCTGGTGCAAGTAATAAAATGGAAGTCTTAGATTTTTCTTTTGATTTAAGCAATAGATATACAGTTTGGACAGGGATTCTTGGAGGAACTTTTTTAATGCTTTCTTATTTTGGTACAGATCAAAGTCAGGTACAACGTTATTTATCTGGAAAATCTGTAAGAGAAAGTCAGTTAGGTTTAATTTTTAACGGATTGTTAAAAGTGCCAATGCAGTTTTTTATTCTTCTAATTGGTGTTATGGTTTTTGTTTTTTATCAATTTAACCCTTCACCATTAAGTTTTAATCCTAATGTAAACGATGCTGTTGTAAATTCTAAATATGTTGAAGAATACAAAGCTTTAGAAGCTGAACATATTGAAATAGAAAATACTAAAAAAATACTATTTGCAGACGGTTTTCAAATTAACGAAAAAGAGCAAATTCAGTCTTTAAATACTAGAGACTTAGAGTTAAAAGCATCTTCTAAAAAAGTAATTAATAAGATTGATGATAAGATAGAAACAAACGACAAAGATTATGTTTTTATTCATTTTATACTAAATAATTTACCAAGAGGATTAATTGGTTTGTTGTTGGCTGTAATTTTATCTGCAGCAATGTCTTCTACAGCATCAGAGTTAAATGCTTTAGCAAGTACAACAGCAATAGATTTGTATAAGAGAAATGTAAAAGGAATTAAGAGTGAAGAACACTTTGTAAAGGCTTCTAAGTGGTTTACTTTGGCTTGGGGAATTATAGCGATTTCTGTAGCCTGTATAGCCAATTTATTCGATAATTTAATTCAGTTAGTAAATATTATTGGTTCTATTTTCTATGGAAATGTTTTAGGAATTTTCTTGTTAGCATTTTTTATAAAATTTGTGAGAGGAAATGCTGTTTTTATAGCCGCTTTAATTACACAAGTTATAATTATTGCAGTATTTGTACTAGATTGGTTGCCTTATTTATGGTTAAATTTACTGGGTTGTGTTTTGGTAATGGGAATTGCAATTTTAATTCAAGCTATTTTTCCATCTAAACCACATAGCAAAGAAGATTTAGAAGTTATTGGTAATAATTAAATTATGGAAAAGAAAATTATACGTTGGGGAATAATTGGTTTAGGAAATATTGCACATAAATTTGCTACAGATTTAGCAATTGTAGAAAATGCAGAATTGGTTGCAGTAGCTTCAAGAAGCCAAGAAAAAGCAGATGAATTTGCTAAGAAATTTAACACTAAAAAAGCCTACAGTTCTTATGAAGAATTAGCAAAAGATACAGAAATAGATGCTGTTTACATTGCTACACCTCATAGTTTTCATAAAGAAAATTCTATACTCTGTTTAAAAAATAAGAAAGCTGTTTTATGTGAAAAGCCTTTTGCTATGAATTTGCAAGAAGTTGAAGAAATGATAGCTGTGGCTAAAGAAAATAATGTCTTGTTAATGGAAGCATTATGGACTTATTTTTTACCACATTATAAATATGTTTTAGAAGCAATAGAAAACGAGAAATTTGGCAAACTTTTAAAAGTAGAAGCAGATTTTGGTTTTAGTAGACCATTTGATGAAACCAGCAGGTTATTTAAAAAAGAAGTTGGTGGAGGTAGCTTGTTAGATATTGGAATTTACCCAATTTTTGTTGCATTATCTACTTTAGGAATTCCAGAAAATATTGAAGCAAAAGCTACTTTTTTTGAAAACGGAGCAGATGCTAGTTGTGATATGTTTTTTGATTACAAAGAAACAAAAGCAGTTTTAAAAAGCAGTTTATTAAAAGATATGGCAACTGAAGCTGTTTTTATATTTAATGAAGGTGTTATAAAGATTAACACTATGTTTCATATGCCCACAACTGTTACTATTATTCAAAATGATAAAGAGGAAACTATCAATTTTAATTACAAAACAATTGGTTATAATTTCGAAACAGAACATTTTAATCAACTTTTAAGAGAAGAAAAAAAAGAAAGTGATATTATGACTTTTGATTTTTCTAGAAACTTAATAAAAACCTTAGACAAGGTTAGAAAAACTATTGGTTTAGAATATAAATCTTAGCCAATTCTTTTAAATCTTATTTGCCAATAAATTCTTTTGGCACAACAATTGACTTTTATTAGTTGAAAATCAATTATTTTTTAATATAATTACTTGATTTTCAATTTTTTAATAAACAAATATAAGATGTTGAATTTTGTAGTTAGATAAATCAATGTCAGTATGACAGATATATAACAAATGAGCAAACCAAAAGTAATGAGATTAGACAATATGTCGCTTCAGAACATGTTAAATGAAGACTCTGAGTTAATTCCTTTAATGACGCCAGAAGACGAAGAAATTATAAATAAAGAAAGTGTACCAGAGATTTTACCAATTTTACCTTTAAGAAATACTGTTTTATTTCCTGGAGTTGTAATACCAATTACAGCGGGTAGAGATGCATCTATACAGTTAATAAAAGAGGCAAATAAAGGCGATAAAGTTATTGGAGTAGTAGCACAGAGAAATGAAGATGAAGAAGAGCCAACGCTAAAAGATATTCATACAACTGGTGTTGTTGCGCAAATTTTACGTGTTTTAAAAATGCCAGATGGTAACATAACTGTTATTATTCAAGGAAAAAAACGTTTTGAAATAGATACAATTATTCAAGACAAACCATATTTAAAAGCAACTGTAAAAGAAGCTATTGAAGACAGAGAGGTTGATAATGAAAAGGAATTTGAAGCAATTATAGAATCTATAAAAGAACAAGCTTTAGAAGTAATTAAGGAAAACCCAATGTTGCCTTCAGAAGCATCTTTTGCAATTAAAAATATTAAGTCAAATTCTTTTTTGGTGAATTTTATTTCATCTAATATGGATTTAACTGTTGCACAAAAACAAGTAATTTTAGAGAAAGATAATCTAAAAGAACGTGCTTTATTAGCATTAAAAAATTTAAATAAAGAACTTCAAAAATTACAATTGCGTAATGATATTCAGTCTAAAACAAGAGAAGATTTAGACCAACAACAAAGAGAATATTATTTACATCAGCAATTAAAAACCATTCAAGAAGAATTAGGTGGCGCTTCTAATGACGAAGAGTTAGAAGAAATGCGTAAGCAAGCAAAATCTAAAAAATGGAATAAAGAAGTTGCAGATACTTTTGAAAAAGAGATCAATCGTTTAAAAAGAATGAACCCTCAGGCTGCTGAATATGGTGTTCAGAGAAGTTATTTAGAATTGTTATTAGAATTACCTTGGGGAATTTACTCTGAAGATAAATTCGATTTAAAACATGCAACTAAAGTTTTAGACAGAGATCATTTTGGACTAGAGAAGGTTAAAGAAAGAATTATAGAACATTTAGCGGTTTTAAAGTTAAGAGGAGATATGAAATCGCCAATTATCTGTTTATACGGACCTCCAGGAGTTGGTAAAACATCTTTAGGAAAATCTGTCGCAGAAGCTTTAGGGCGTAAATATGTGCGTATGTCTTTAGGAGGTTTAAGAGATGAAGCAGAAATTAGAGGACACAGAAAAACATATATTGGTGCAATGCCAGGGCGTTTAATTCAGAATTTAAAAAAATCGGGAACTTCAAATCCTGTTTTTGTTTTAGATGAAATAGACAAGTTAGGGCAAAGTCATCAAGGAGATCCTTCTTCTGCAATGCTAGAAGTTTTAGATCCAGAGCAAAATGAATCTTTTTATGACAACTATTTAGAAGTTGGTTACGATTTATCTAAAATCCTTTTTATTGCTACAGCTAACAATTTAGGGCAAATTCCTTGGGCTTTAAGAGATAGAATGGAAATTATAAATGTAACTGGTTATACTATTGAAGAAAAAGTAGAAATAGCAAAAAGACATTTATTACCAAAACAATTAAAAGAACACGGTTTAACAACTAAAGATTTAAAATTAGGTAAAAAACAATTAGAACAAATTGTAGAAGGCTATACAAGAGAATCTGGTGTTCGTGGTTTAGAAAAGAAAATAGCAAAAGTTGTACGTTTTGCAGCAAAATCTATTGCTCTAGAAGAAGAATATGATATTGCATTGTCTTCAGAAAAAGTAGAAGACATTTTAGGAACACCTAGAAATAGAGATAAATTTGAAAATAATGATGTTGCTGGTGTAGTTACAGGTTTAGCTTGGACACAAGTAGGAGGAGATATTTTATTTATAGAATCTATTTTATCTAAAGGAAAAGGAACACTTTCTATTACTGGTAACTTAGGAAACGTAATGAAAGAATCTGCAACAATTGCATTACAATATATAAAATCTAATGCAGAAGAATTTGGGATAAAACCAGAAATTCTAGATAAATATAATGTTCATATTCACGTACCAGAAGGCGCAACACCAAAAGACGGACCAAGTGCTGGTATTACAATGTTAACTTCTTTAGTTTCTTCTTATACGCAGCGCAAAGTAAAAAATAAATTAGCCATGACTGGTGAAATTACTTTACGTGGAAAAGTTTTACCAGTTGGTGGAATTAAGGAGAAAATATTAGCAGCAAAAAGAGCTAATATTAAAGAAATAATTTTGTGTGAAGAAAACAGAAAAGATATTTTAGAAATAAAAGAAAGCTATTTAAAAGGCTTAACTTTTCATTATGTTTCAGATATGAAGCAAGTAATAGATATTGCGCTTACAAAGCAAAAAGTAGCTAATGCTAAAAAGTATTAACTACTTTTAAATATAAAATAAAAAGCCTCCAATTTGGAGGCTTTTTTTTTAGCTTGTTCTTAAATTTTATGTATAGTTTTCTATTATAAAATCTATTTTTTTTCATTTAGTTTCATGTTAAAGTTCTATGAAATTTTAGACTGTTTTTTTATATTTGAGTTGTAAATTTATAAAAATACAGGTTATGGCGTTCTATAATAAAGTGAAATGGGTTTTGGGTATTTTGATGGTTTTTGTATTAATTCTTGCTACAAATTTAATAGATAGAAATAATTTTTTACGCGTTAAAGATTCCGTTGTCACTATTTATGAAGATAGGCTAGTTGCAAATGATTTAATTTTTGATATTTCTAAATCTATTCAAGAAAAAGAAGTGGCTGCAATAAAATTAGATTCTGTTTTCTTTTTTGATAAGAACAACCAAATAAACGAAGGTTTACATGATTTTATTAAAACCTTTGAAGAAACAAAACTTACAACTAAAGAAGTTTTGGTTTTTGATGATTTAAAACAAAATTTTAAAAAAGTAAAAGATTCAGAAATTGTATTTATACAATCAAAATTAAGAAACAGTAACGATTTAGAAAAAGCTATTTTACAAGTAAAAAAGAATTTACATGATTTATCTAAAATTCAATTAAATGAAGGTAGCAGACAAATGTCTATTAGTAAAAAGGCAATAGATACAGTAGAATTGTTTACACAGTTAGAAATATATATATTAATTTTTTTAGCAATTATTATTCAAATAATTGTTATTTATAAACCCAAAGAAGAGTAAATAAAATTTATTTTAATTTTTTCTTTTTAGTATGTAATACAAAAGTAGCATTAAAGCCAAAATGGAAATTACCATCTTTTGTATTGAAGTTATTTGTAGTTTGTGTAATAAAAGTATCTTCAACAAAACTGCGTGCATTAGTTGCATGAAACTGCAGCATTAAATGGCTTAATTCCCAATTTATACCAACTAAGAATGCATTGTAAGTTTTAATTGATTTTAAAGGATTTGTAACATAATAATATTCTGAAACAATAGATGCATGTCCTCCAATTTTGTGTCTACCTCCAAAGCCAATAGCAAATTGATTATTAGAAGTGTTGTCTGAAGAACTACTCTTTCTATGAATAAAAGTAGGTGTTATTTGTACAGATAAATTTGTGTTTATTTTTCTTGCAAACAATGCCTGACTAGTAAATGCATATTTGTTTTGTTTAGTTGTATTGTATAAAGTAGAACTTGTAGATTCTCTTTTAGAAAAACCTTGAACAAACGTAAAACTAAAAGGCATTTTTTTACTTTCTTTTTGTTGCTTTAAAATTTTATATTTAAGTAAACCATCAAAAATTTTATCATGATTTGTGTAACCTAAACCAATAGTAAAATTATCTGTAAAAGCATAATCTAAACCATAACGTGTACTTACTTCGTCTGCTAAAAAACGCTGTCCTTCAAAATTAGGAATATTCCAATACCTGTTATACAAAGAAATTTCTAAAGCACCTTTTTTTCTTGTTTCTATAGAATGACCTACACCAATTCTTGTAGTTTTAAAAGTAGCAATTTCATAGACAGGTATATCTGGAAATTCTTTATCTAATTTATCTAATAAGCTTTGTGCATTTGCATTAGAAACACCAATAAAGAGCAAGATAAAAAAGTTAATTATATATTTATTCTTCATATTGTTGGTATTGAAACTTAAATTTTAAAGAAATAGTTTTAGCTATATTGCTAGATAAAATTGGAGGAATTTTTATATCAAAATCTTTTACTAAAACATTAAAATTACCTTCTAAAAAATATTTATTATTTTCCTTTTTAATAATTGTTTTAATATTTATTTCTTTAGAAATACCATGTATCGTTAAAACGCCTTTTATTATTTTTGTTTGTGAAGCTGCAGATTTTTCAAAGTTTATAATTTTCCCTTCAAAATTAGCTTTAGGATACATGTCAGATTCAATATAACTTTCATTAAAATGTTCGTACATTAAATCTTTTTTAAAGACAAATGCACGCATTAACATACTAACTGCAATTTCTTTTTTTTCTATATCTAAAATACTTAAAACTTGATTGTTTTTTGCTTCAATATTTTCTACTGAAGTGTAAGAAAAGAAGGTTACTTGACCTTGTCTTGCAATAAACTGAGATTTATTTGTATTAAAATCTGTAAAAAAAGTAAGTAGAAGAAGAAGAGGTACTAATTTATTCATTAGAGATTATTCGGGTTTTAAACTTATGTAACAATTCAATAAAATAACATCTTTTAAGAAGCCTTTACAGAGTCCTTTTACTTTTATTTTTTGATGTTTTTTTAAGCTTTTTACTTTTTTTAATTGGCTTTTATTCACGTCGCAAATAATACCAGATTTTTCATTCTCAGTATACAATAATACGGTGTTTCTGTTGTTTAAAAAAGAAATCTCTTTTACAAAACCGGTAACTTCAATAATTTTACCTCCATAAACTTCATTAGATTTATTTTCATTTGTAATAAAAGAAGCAACCAACTCATTAGAATTTAATGATATCTCTGAGCTTACTTTTTCTAAATTTATTTCTGTAGATTTAAAATAAGGAAGTATATAAATATATAGGTTTACCAATAATAGTATGGTTAAGAAAAGGAAAAAATTTTTATTATTTGCTTTCATAATTTAATCAAAGAAAAAGAAAATTAATAGAAATTTGGAAAAAATTTCTTTAAAAAGGAAAAATAAGCTTTAAAGAGGAAATGGTTTTTTTTCAAAAGAAAAGAATAGTGGTATCTTTCAACTTTGCAAAATATACTATGAAAAAAGATAAACTTTATTTTTTAACCTTCTTATCTATTACCGTAATTTTTTTATTAATTGCTTCTATTGCTGTTCAGTTTTTTATAAAAGCTAGTGCAAATCAGTTAATAGAAGTACAAGTAGAATCTAGTAAACGAGAAGCAAATGAAGTTGCTAAATTTTTAGATTATCAACTTTCTAAAAATATTCTTAGAGAAGATGTTATAAAAAATACTCAAAAAATTATTTTAAACTCTAATAAAGATAGTTGGTTTATTAGCGTTTTTAATTGGGGAGGAAAAGAAGTTTGTCATCCAGATATTACAAAAATTGGACAGATTGTTAATTCTAATCAAAGTTTATTAGCTTCTTTAGAAGAAAAGAATAATTCTGAAGATTTATATGATTTATTAGTAAATAGAAATACTAATGATAAAGTTTCAACAGAAATTATACATATTTCACCTTTAAAAAATGCCGATTTAATTGTTGCTGCACATGTAAACATGAATAGCATTTCTGCACAAATGAATACTTTAAAAGTTAATTTTTACCTTATTTTTTTAATAATGGGTGTTTTGGTAATATTACTATCTTTTGTTGCTGTTAGATTTATTGGTAGCGCATATGAAAAACAATTAGAGCTTAAAAACTCTACCTTAACATCGGAAGTTGTAAATCTTTCTAAATTAAATTCAGATTTGGTTTCTTATAAAGAAAAAGTAGTTGAAGTAGCAGAAGAAAATGTTTTAGAAGATAATATTTCTGATGAAAATATAGATAGAGAAAAACAAAGAATTCTTACTTATGTTAGAAATGAGTTGGTGCCAATACCTATTAAAGAGATTGCCTATATTTATACAGAAAACACTATAACATATGTAGTTTGTTTTAACGGAAAAAGATCTACTACAAATGCAAGTTTAGATGATATGTATACAAACTTAAATGCAACTTTATTTTTTAGAGCAAACAGACAATTTATAATAAGCATAACTGCCATAGATAAAATTATAAAGTATGGTAATAGTCAGCTTAAAATTTTATTGCAATCTAAAACTTCCGAAGAAATAATTATAAGTAAGAACAAGGCTGCAGAATTTAAGCAGTGGTTAAATATGTAAGTTTTATAGCTTTTTTTTCAACCAATTGTTTTTTATTTAATGCTCTTTTTTCCTTTTTAAGTATTTTATTTCCCCTTCAGATAACTAAATAAGTCAATACAGGCTTTACTTCCTTTACTTTACTGTACCAAATTTTAAAATTCAATTAAAATGAAGAAATCAGTAAAGTTTAAAACACTATCACTAACATTAATTTTAGGACTTTTAATTACATCTTGTATTTCTAATGTAGAAGAGCAATTAGAAGAAGTTACAGAAAACCCAACAGAAAATACAATTACTTCTTTTAAAACAGTTGTAAAACCAATTATAGATGGTAGATGCTTGTCTTGTCACTCTGCTGGAGGAAACTTTCCAGAATTAACAAGTTATGCCAAAATTAACGCAAATGCAACTATTGTAAAAGATGCTGTTTCTAGTGGTAGAATGCCACAAGGTGGAACTTTAACTTCTGCCCAAATTAAGAGTATTATAGATTGGGTAGATGAAGGTGCTTTAGATAATTAATATATATAATATGAAAGCAAAAAAAATAGGTTTAGTAATTTTAATTACTCTAATTATTGGTGGTTTCTTTTTAAATAAATTGTACAACAAACCACATATAAATATTAATAATGTAAAAGCAGATATTACTTTAACTGCAAATAAAATTTTTACAGATTTTTCTTCGGATGAAATTTTAGCCAATAAGTTGTATTTAGATCAAATAATACAAGTAAAAGGTACTGTTTCTAAAATAGAATTAGAAAATAATAAAGGTATAGTTACCCTACAAACAAAAGATGATTTTGGTAGTGTTCTCTGTTATTTAGCAGACAATTTTTCTATTAATATTAAAGATGTAAAAATAGGGCAAGAACTTTCTTTAAAAGGAATTTGTACAGGTTTTCTAATGGATGTAGTTCTTGTTAAATGTATAATTATTAATTAAATAATATGAAAACCAAATACGCATTATTTATTTGTCTTTTTTTAGTTTCATTTATAAATGGTCAAGATCGTTTTTTAACTAAAAATGGCTTAGTTACTTTCTTTTCTGAATCGCCAATGGAAAATATTGAAGCAAAAAACAATCAAGTTTTAAGTATTGTAGATGCTTCTACAAGTAAAATGGCAATTTCTATTTTAATGAAGTCTTTTATGTTCGAAAAGGCATTAATGCAAGAACATTTTAATGAAAACTATGTTGAATCTGACAAATTCCCAAAAGCTATTTTTAAAGGAGAAATTTTAAACTTTAACACCATTACTTCTCTAGAAAGTAATGTTAGCGTAAAAGGAAAACTTACAATACATGGCAAAACAAAAGATGTTATTATTAAAACTGTCGCTAAAAAAACAGCCGATTCAATTTTAATTACAGGTGTTTTCTATATAGATTTAGAAGATTTTGGAGTAGAAATACCTTCTGTTGTAAAAAATAATATTGCAAAGAAAATTAAAGTAAGTTTCAATTTTAATCACAAACCATATAAAAAATAAATCATGAAAAAATACTTACTAACCACATTCGTAATTTTGTATAGTTTACAGTTTACTGCTCAAGATTTATTAGATGTTTTAGATGCTGAAACACCAAAAACAGAAACTATAGTTACTGCTACTTTTAAAGGAACAAGAATTGTTAATGGACACTCTATAGAAAATAGAAAAGATAATGAGCTAGAATTTATAATTTCTCACAGATTTGGAAGAGTTAATACAGGTTTTGAAGAACTTTTTGGGTTAGATCAATCAAATATTCGTTTTTCTTTTGAATATGGGTTAACAGATAATTTAACAGCAGGTTTAGGAAGAAGTAGTTTTGAAAAAACATACGATGGTTATTTAAAATATAGTTTGTTAAAACAGAAAACTGGTTTAAATTCTTTTCCATTTGCAGTTTCTCTTTTTGGAAGTATTGCTGCCAAAAGTCAGAAAGCAATTGCAGGTTCAGAAAGATCTTTTCTAGAAAGCTTATTTTATGTAGGACAAGTTTTAATTGCTAAAAAAGTAAACTCATCATTTTCATTTCAATTAACACCAACTTATGTTCATAGAAATTTAACAGCTACAACTTTAGACCCTCATGATATTTTTGCTTTAGGTTTAGGTACAAGGCTTAAATTGAATAAAAGAGTTTCATTAAATGCAGAATATTACCAGCAATTTAATAAGTTAAAATCTATAGATGCAAGAAACTCTCTAGCTTTTGGAGTAGATATAGAAACTGGTGGTCATGTTTTTCAAATTATTCTTTCCAATTCAATTACAATGATAGAAAAAGGTTTTATTACAGAAACAACCGGTAATTTTTTCGGAGGAGATATTCATTTAGGGTTTAATTTGTCTAGAACATTTTAATTTTTGTTAATAGTTTGTTGTGTTTTATACTCTTCTAAAAAAGAATGCAACAAACTATATTTTATTTATAAATAGAAATAAAAGTTTCATTATGTTTAAACGCAATTATACAGTAAAAGGTGAAGATGTTAACGATTTTATGGTAATGCAAAATGCTGCTTTTTTAACCTATGCTTCTAAGTTATTTGATGTTTTTCTTTTTGTTAATGGTTTTACAAAGCTAAAAATGAATAGTTTAAAATTAGGTGTTAAAAAAGGTAATGATTCTGTTTTACATTATAATCATTTAATGTTTACACAGCCTTTTTCTATAGTTTTAGATTTTAAAGAATTAGGGTCTTGTAAAAAAAAGATGATAATAGAAATCCATTTTTATAATAAACAAAACGAATTAGTAGCAACAATTATTAGAGAGTTATTTTGGTTTAATTATAAATCTTGGGAAACAATAATACCACCTAAAACAATTTCAAAATATTTTTTTAATAGCAAAGAATATAAACAAGTAGGTTAAAAGTAAATTATTTAACAGTCTATTTCTTGTAAGTTTTTAAAAGTTACTTCATAATCTAATTTAGGATCAGAAGAAATTTTATATTGAGTGCTAATTTCTAGAGTTCCATCAAAATTATCTGGAATATCGTTTATAAACATTGGTGTTGTTAAACCACTTTGGCTAATATTTATTCGCTCGTTTTTATAAACTTGTATTTCTGTGAAAATTCCTATTTGGTTGTACTTTTTTAATTTCTCACTATCTATTGTGGTAATTTTCTTAGAAAAATTATAATCATTTTTTCTTATTTCATTATCTTTAAATATAGATTCGGTGCTAATTTCTAATACTTTTTCTTCTTTATGTATATGCTTAAGTTCCATTTCTTCCATAGAAATATTAGCTTCCTTAAAACCAATATAAATTTCTATTTTCTCTGGTATAAATATAGTATTAGATTTTACTTGACTCATTAGGTTTAGAAAAATTGGCACTTGCTGTTCTTTTGCTAGTGCATTTTGCATGGTTTCACTTATAATTATATCTGGTTTGCTATTTGTGTCTAATTTATATTTAGTAGCATCTGCCATAACAAAACTTATATTCTGTTTTTCTAAGTCTAAATTAGAAATTACATTTTGAACTAGTTTAAAACTAAAAGGATTAATTTCTAAAAAAGTATACTTTATGTTTTCTTTAGAATATTTGAGAATTAAAGGCAGAATAAGTGTGGCAAAAGGTCCTGTGCCTGCATAAAGAATATGAATGTTTTTTTTTGTTTGTAGTTTATCTTTAATAGCTTTATCAATTCCTCTTATAAAATTTCTAGTTCTAATTAAATCATCTAAACACAGAGCTGCCCAAAATGTACCAAGAGATTTACCATTTTCAGAATCAATATCTTTTCTTCCAATTTGAATATCCATATCTTCTTCACAAAGATTATTTAGAATATTTTTATATTCTTTTGAAGCATTTGATAGGTTTAAGAAATCGATACTATCTTTAAAGTATTCAGAAGTTACTTTAAGAATCTCTTTTTGTATGTTCATTTTATATTTAGTTTAGTAAAGCATATTGGCTAACCATTTAACAATGCGCTGTTATATGGTTAGCCAATATCTATTTTTATAAACTAAATGTCAATAAGTATAAATACCTATTTTTTCATTTCAATTTTTGAGTTACTTTTATTTAAAAGTTCTAAATAATCTTCAGTTTTAAAAACTTTATTACTAAATCTTGAAGTTCTATTTTTTCCTTCACTTTGTCTTACAATAGATCTAGCATAACGTCTAATTTCATCTTTACAAGTTAAAATTATACCAGGTATTGGTGTGCTTTTTCCATTTTCATCTTTTGCTACCATTGTAAAATATGAAGAATTACAATGTTTTGTTTCACCTGTTCTAATGTTTTCAGATTCTACACGTAAACCTACTACCATAGAAGTTCTACCTGTATAATTTACAGAAGCTTTTAAGGTTAGTAGTTCGCCAACTTCAATAGGGTTTAAAAAGTCTACTTTGTTAACAGAAGCTGTAACACAATAATTACTAGAATGTTTAGATGCACAAGCAAAAGCTATTTGATCCATTAGATTTAGAATATGCCCACCATGAATTTTTCCACTAAAATTAGAGTGAGAGGGTAGCATAAGTTCTGTAATAGTTAATTGAGACTCTTCTATACTTTTAAATTTCTTAATCATCTTTTGTGTTTTTACTTCTAAAATGTGGAGAGTCTTCTTGTTCTACTTTGGTAACAAAATATTTTGTATCACCTAACCAAAAGAAAGTAGCATAACGTTCTTTATAAGTTAGTTTTACATATCTTCCTTGATATTTTTGCAAGTTTTTAATAACTTCTTCTTCCTTTTCTTCAACAGAAAAAGTGAAAATTTGAGCACCAGAAATTCCTTGGCTTATTTCTCCTTCCCAAGTTTTTACTAGAACACCTTTTCTACTAATTTTTATTAACTCCCCAGATCTAACACCTGTACTATAGGTAACAAAATAAATAAAAAGATAATATAAGATAGTTAGTATAATTGCGCTACTAACTAAAACGCCAAGAATTTTTTTCATTTTCCAAAAATACAAATCTAATTTTTAGTAAATGTTTAATTCTTTAGCATTTATTTTTCCTTTTCAACCGCTGTTTTTTCCTTTTGAAGTCTTTTTTGTTGTGTAAAGTACATATAATCAGTTTCTTTACTTTGTAAAGAGCTTTTGTTTAAAGCTTATAATTATTTTTTTATTCTCTATAATCATTTTCAACTCAAACTAATTATAAAGTAATTTTTAATCTTAAAATGAATTATTAATACAAACTAAAATCAACCAATTATGAAAAAAAACTACATTTTTAAATCTTTATTATTATTAATCCCTGTTTCTGCATTTGCTCTAATGTCTCTTTCTAGTGGAAGAAATGGTAGTTATTCTGGCTCTCCAGGAGATGGTAATACTTGTAGTGCTTGCCATAGTGGCGGCAATTTTAGTGCATCTTTAAATATAGACGCTTCTTCTATACCAACTTCTGGTTATGAGTTAGGAAAAGAATATACAATTAATGTTACACAAAGTTCAACTTCTAATAGAAACGGATTTCAACTTACAGCAGAACAAACTAATAATTCTAAAGCTGGTTCTTTTATTGCAGGGTCTAATTCTAAAGTTGTTAATGGCAATACTCATATAACACACACAAATCCTAATAGTAAATCTTGGTCTGTAAAATGGAAAGCTCCTACAACAAACCAAGGAGAAATTAAATTTTATGCAGCTTCTGTTGCAGGAAATGGAGCAGGAATTAGTGGAGATCAGGTTGTTTCTGCAACTTCAGAATCTTTTAATGTGTTGGGTATTTCTGAAGCAAAACGATTAAATTTTGAAATGTTTCCCAACCCAACATCAGACAATTTAACAATACAATTACCTTCTGGTGCAGAAGAAGCAAATGTAGAATTTTATGATTATGTTGGTAGGTTAGCTTTATCAAAAAAAATAACAAGTAGTAATAATAAAATTGCAGTTAGCAATTTAAGTAGAGGTATTTATATTTTAAAAGTTATTTCAGAAGATAAAATTGGAAGTCAAAAATTTGTAAAAAATTAAAAAATATTTTTTTAAAAATAGAAGCCGATTGTATTTAATACAATCGGTTTTTTTTGTGAGCATTTTAGAGTAAATTTGTACACTTCAAAAAAGCAGAAAAATGAATTATATTTTATTTGATAGTGATGTAAGACAATCATTATTACCATTTACTTACACTAGACCAGTTGCAGATATTAGAATAGGGATTTTAACAATAAGAGAAAAGTGGGAAAAGCATTTAGGTTTAACCACAACAACTATAACAGAGGAGTATTTAGAAGAAAAATACCCAATGGTAGAAATGGATGAGAACGTTTTAATTAACGCCTCTTTTTGTCCTACAGAATCTTTAGTAGAAAAAGTAAAAAATCTTTCTAAAAATGAAGCTATTTTTAAAGGAGAAGATGTAATTGCTTTTTATACATCAGATAGTCAAGATGAAGTAAATTTTGATGATTATACTCAAATTGAATTTGAAGAAGAATTAATTCAAATAAAACATACTTGGGATATTTTTACCCATAATGGAAAAGCTATTCAACTAGATTTCGATTTAATTACAGAAGACAGAACTTCTGAACCAATACCAGAAGGCGTACAAGTTATTAATAAAGAAAATATTTTTATTGAAGAAGGAGCAGAGGTAGTTTTTGCAACTTTAAACGCATCTGAAGGACCAATTTATATTGGTAAAGACGCTTTGGTTATGGAAAGAAGTTCTATACGTGGGCCTTTTGCAATGTGCGATAATGCTGTGGTTAAAATGGGAGCAAAAATATATAAAGACACTACAATTGGGCCATATTCTAAAATAGGTGGTGAAGTTAGTAATTCTGTAATATTTGGTTATTCTAGTAAAGGGCACGATGGTTATTTAGGGAATTCTGTATTAGGAGAATGGTGTAATTTAGGAGCAGATACTAATAATTCTAATCTAAAAAATAATTATGCAGAAGTTAAATTATGGGATTATGAAACAGGACGTTTTGCTAAAACAGGTTTACAATTTTGTGGTTTAATGATGGGAGACCATTCTAAATGCGGAATTAATACAATGTTTAATACAGGAACAGTAGTTGGTGTTAGTGCAAATCTTTTTGGTAGTGGTTTTCCAAGAAATTTTATACCTTCTTTTAGCTGGGGTGGCGCTTCTGGTTTTACAGTGTTTCAAATGAATAAAGTAACAGAAGTTGCTACTGCAGTTTTAAAACGTAGAGGTTTACCTTTTGAGGAAATAGATCAAAAAATTTTAGATCATATTTTTGAAGAAACAAAACAATATCGTAATTATTAATACTTTAGTTTCTTAATAATTTAAAATAAAAAAGCCAAAATGAATTTTCATTTTGGCTTTTTTATTGTTTGCTTTAAAAGCGATTTTAGTTTCTTTCTACAATACTACCAGAACCAACAGATTTACTGTCTATATGTTTTGGGTTTCCTTTATAGTATACACTACCAGAACCAACTAGTTTTGCATTAATTTTATTTTTAACAGTAGTTTTAATGCTACCAGAACCTGCAATAGTAGCGTTTAATTCATCTGTAATTAAATCATAAGCTCTTATGCTTCCAGAACCTGCTATAGAACATTTTAATTCGTTTGTATTTCCTTTTAAGTCTATATTGCCAGAACCACCAATGTTTGTACTAACAGTATCAGAGTCTATTTTTAAATCTATATTACCAGAACCACCTAAACTTACGCTAAAGTCATTTGCTTTTATGGTTTCTTTACTTGTAATATTACCAGAACCACCCAATGCAACACTTTCTATATCTTTAAAACTAACTGTAACAGTTAATCTTTTTGTTGTTCTAATATTTGTATTTTTTTTGTATTTAATTTTTAAAGTTCCTCCGCTAACTTCTGTTTCTATATAAGGAATAATGTTTTCTTCACCTTCAATAGTAATTTTTCCTTCTTTGCCTTTTACAAGAACAACATCAAAAGAACCACCAGCAGCAACTCCATTAAAGTTATCTGTTGTTCTGTTTACTGAAATTACATTACCGTTTCCTTTAATTTTTTTACTATTTCCAAACCAACTTTGTGCATTAATAGAAAATGTAAATGTTAGAAGTATAATTGTAAATACTGTTTTTTGAAGTTTCATTATATTTATTTTTTTTTGGTTGATTTTAGTTTTCTTGAATTCTAACACTTCCGTATTGAGAATTTACATTTAAGGTTGAATTGGTTTTTCCTTTACCGTATTTTCCTTCGTAATATTTTTTAGTAGATTTAGAAATACTTTTAAAAAATTCAATTTTATCATCGTCTCTTTTAAAACCACTGTATTGTAAATCTATTTCAAAATTAAAAGAATTTTCGCTTTCTACACCAATTTTAATACCTGTGTACTGCCCTGTAATTTCTACGTTGTCAAAACCTTTTATTAGGTTTTTAATAGTTAAAGAGCCATAATCTGTATCTACAACTAATTTTTTTCTAACTGTTCCAAAACGAAGTGATACATAGTCTGAGTTTCCAATAATACTTTCAACATCATTTACAGTAATAGAACCATAATCTAAATTATAATCTATACTACCAGCTTTAACAAACTTTATGGTAGAGTAATCTGCATTTAATTTTATGTTTTCAGAATTGTCTATTGTTAATTTAGAATAATCAATATTTATATCTCCACTTTTCATAAAAGCGATAGAAGAAGAAGAGCAATAATCTAAATTAATATTGTTATTAGAAGCAGATAATTCTCCAATAGAAATTTTACCATAATCGCAATTAATAGCAGCTTTACCAGATAAGTTTCCTAAATAAATACTACCATAATCGTTATCTAAATCAACAGAATTTGTTTTTGGCATTTTAACAATGTAGTTTATTTTGTAGTTGGTGTTTTTACTTTTTCCAAACCAAGACCAATTACTTTTCTTTTCTCCAAAAATTGTTTCTGCTTGTACTAGAGAAGAACTTGCATTAAATTCAATTTTAATAGAGTTTAATTTGTCTTCAACTTCATCTAAATCATCACCTTTTACAGTAATTATAACTTGTATTTCTACACGGTTTTTATCCCAAGTTGTAATATTTAAGTCTCCATACTTATTATCTATATCTAATTTAGCATTAGAATTTACAGAATATTCTTTTTTAATTGTTTTAGATTTTTCATGTTTTTTATCACCAGTATTTGCATTTGTAATAAATGGAAATAAGAGTAATAAAAAGGTAATTTTATATATAGATTTCATCTTGAATATTATTAGGGTTTTTAATTTGATCTATTTGTTTTAAAGTGCTTTCTAAAATATCTAAGCGTCTTTGGTAATTTTTAATCATTGCACTAATAACGCTTTTGTGTTTTCCGTTTTTAGTAAGTTCATGCACAAAAACTTTATAATTATCTTCTAATTCTTCTAGTTCGTCTAAAGCATTTTCTATAATAGTTTCTGTTTCTAAACTTCTGTTTTTCTCTAAAGTTTTAATTTCTTGGTTAATTGTTGAAACAAAATAGCTTTGAACTTCTTCCATTTTAGGCGAAACATCTGCTAAGTCTAATTGTCTTTTTTGATGATTACTACCTAACCAAAACCCTAAAACTAAAACAACAGATGCCGCTACACTTAACCATTTCCAAGAGGTTTTTTGTTGCTTTTTAGGCGTATTTAGTTTTCTTTCAAAACGTTCTAAATGTCCTGTGCTAGGAGTTTTAAAATCGAATTCATTTTCAGAAAAGAAATTTTGTAATTTATCTTCCATATGCTTGTTTTTGTATGTTTTCTGCAAGTAAAACTTGCTTTAATTTCTTTTTTGCTCTAGAAACGGTTGTTCTTACATTCTCATTTGTGTATTCTAAAATCTGAGAAATTTCTTCATAATCATAACCCTCTATTAAATGTAAGTTTAAAATTATTCTGTAACTTTCTTTTAAACTTTGTAAACAATTTAAAACGTTGTTTGCTTTTAAACCTTTACAATCAAAAGCTTCCTCTTCAATTTCATCATTAGGAATTACTTCCATTTTAACTTCTTGATATCTATTGTTTTTCTTTAACTGAGTTAAGCTCTTATTAATTACAATTCTTTTTAACCAAGCACCAAACGTTACTTCACCTTTATACATATGCATTTTGGTAAAAACCGTTAAAAAGGCTTCTTGCATTAGATCTTCTGCTTCAAATTCATCTTTTAAAATACGGTAAGCTGCATTGTACATTGCATGATAGTAGCATTTATACAATTCTAGCTGCGCATTTTTATCTTGCTTTTTGCAGCGCTCTAAAAGGTTGGTTATATGTGGTTGATTTGTTTCCAATAAAATGGTTCTATTCTAGAGACAAATTAGTTTTTAATTTGTGACACTTTTAAGAAAAATAAAAGTAAACTTTTTAAAATGAAGTGTTTTAAGTTTTTTTTAGAGAATATTTTGCACAAAAAAAATCTCAAGCTTTCACTTGAGATTTTTTAAATTGTATTTTATTCTAATTAGTTTACTGTAAAAGGTACACCTACATAAGTGTCTTCCCAAAGTAATCCTAAAGCAGCACCAGTATCTTTTAAATCATCAAAAGTAATTGTAAAAGATTCAATTTTCATTGGCATTGTTTGTACTTGTGTAGAAACTTTTGCAGCTACTTTAGTTTCATCCCATTTTTTTGGAGTTCCCCAATTTGTTGCATCAGCATAAAAAATTACATCCCAAGAAGTTTTATTTGGTATTGTATACAAAGCGTATGTTCCTGCTTTTAAATCTTTACCACCTACTTTTACATCTTTACTAAAAGTAATTTTTGTGTTTTGGTTTGCACCAGTTCTCCAAACTTTACCAAAAGGAATTAATTCTCCAAAAATAGCTCTTCCTTTCATACTTGGTCTAGAAAACTCTACAGTTACATCTGTAAAACCTACAGTTTGTACAATTTTAGAAGCAGGACTTGCTTGTGGTTTTTTTTGAGCAGTTGCAGAAAATGTAATAGCAAAAACAAATAAACTTAATAGTATTTTTTTCATGATATTCTTATTTTAATTTATTCAAAATTACGATTTCAAAAAACGCTAAATGTTAACAAAACCTTAAAATAAAGCAATGTATCTTTGTCTTTTAAATAAAAAAATGAAAAAATATATTTCTGAGTTTATAGGAACTTTTTCTATGATTTTTTGTGGAACAGGAGCAATGACTGTTAATGAAGTAACTGGTGGAGAAGTAACACATGTTGGTATTGCTATTACTTGGGGCTTAATTGTTATGGCGATGATTTATGCTTTTGGAGAAACTTCTGGAGCGCACTTTAATCCTGCAGTTACAATTGCTTTTGCGTATGCTAAAAAGTTTTCTTGGAAAGAGGTTCCTAAATATATAATTGCTCAAATTTTAGGAGCTTTTGCTGCGAGTTTAATTTTATGGTTTTTATTTCCTGAAAGCGAAAACCTAGGAGCTACTTTACCAACAGTAGATGTTTGGCGCGCTTTTGTATTAGAACTATTATTAACTTTTTTCTTAATGTTAGTAATTATTAATGTTTCTACAGGAAGTAAAGAAATGGGAATTATTGCAGGAATTGCAGTTGGTGCAGTAGTTTTATTAGAAGCTATGTTTGCTGGTCCAATTACAAATGCATCTATGAATCCTGCACGATCAATTGCACCAAATATTGTTTCTGGTAATATTGAAGGACTTTGGCTATATATTTTAGCACCAATTTTAGGAGCACTTTTGGCGGTAGTTTCATGTAAATTAATAAAAGAAGAAAATTGTTGTAGTAATGAAGAATGTTAGTGTTTTAGGTTGTGGTTGGTTAGGGAAACCATTGGCAACGTCTTTTTTAGAAGATGGTTATTTTGTAAAAGGTTCTACAACTTCTGAAGATAAAATAGAGATTTTAGAAGCTTTAGATATTGAAGCACATATTGTAAATATTTCTGAATTTGAAGAGTTTGATTCCTTTTTAGAAACAGATATTTTAATAATAGCAATTACTTCTAAAGATGTAGATGGTTTTGAAAGTTTAATTTCTCAAATACAAGAATCTACTGTACAGAAAGTTATTTTTATTAGTTCTACATCTGTGTATCCTAGAATTAATAAAGTTATGACAGAAGATGATGCCGTTATAAAAAATCCGTTAGTAGAAATAGAGAATTTATTTAAAGAAAACACTTTTTTTGAAACTACAATTATTCGTTTTTCTGGTTTATTTGGTGGAGATAGACACCCAGCAAACTGGTTTAAAAACGGAAAGAAAATACCGCAACCAAAAGGTTTTGTAAACATGATTCATAGAGATGATTGTATCGAAATTATTCATGCAATAATTGCTCAGAATTGTTGGAATACTATTTTTAATGCATGTTCTAATCATCATCCAACTAGAGAAGAATTCTATGTAAATGCAAGAATTAGTAAAGGTTTAGATGCTCCTGTTTTTGAAGAAAACGAGAATTATGAATGGAAAATTATAAGTTCTAAAAAATTACAAAATGTTTTAGATTATGAATTTATTCATGATAATCTAATGAAAATTTAGGCAACTGTATTATTAGCTATATTTTCTCTTTCTTAAGTAGTTAAAACCAAAACCAAAAACAAATAGTAAAATTAGCGGTAAAACTACATTTAAGAATTGCCAATAAGTACGTTCTTTAAAAGCTTTTTGTTTATCTAACATTCTTATTTGTAAAGATTTATTTCTAAGATTAATTAAACCAGAATCGTCTAATAAATAATCTACAGAATTTAGTAAAAAATCTTTGTTTCCAAATTCTTGATTCGTCCATTTATCTCTAGCTAAATCGTAAGGTTGGTCTTTTAAAATTTGATTTTTACCAATATCACCATCAGCAATAATTACCATTTTATTTTCTTTAGATTTTTCTTTAAAAAGAGAAGTTTCAAAAGGTTTTACTCTGTCTTTGTAAGCAGATTTAAATTCACCTTCCAATAAAACAGCAAATAATTGGTTTCCGTTATTATAATTACTCTCTATTACTTCCTCTGCAATAGATTGTAGTTCTATAATTTTTGGAGTTCCCACTTTCTGGGTTAACAAAGAACTAACTAATAAAGGTGTTTTTTTAATGTTGTTTTTTAAAGTATCTATTTGATTTACAAATTGTAATCTTACAGGAGAAACATTTTTTGTAATAGCATTATTTGGGTTTCCGTTTACTAAAGGATGATAAAACCAATCTAAATTTTTAAACTGTGGTTGGTTACCAACTTGCCCAGTTGCAACAGGTATTTGTGCTGCATATAAATCTTTAATTAAACTGGTATTTATTCTAACTCCGTAAGAAAAAAGTAAATTAGTTAAACCTAAATCTCTAGGGTAAGCTAACATTTTACCATTATTACCTAAACTATCTTGGTCTGCTTGCACATTGTCTAACATCCATAAAGTTTTACCACCATTTGTAATAAATTGGTCTAAAACAAATTTTTCTTTTTCAGTAAATTTTTCTGTAGGTTTTGTAATAATTGCTAAATCTAAATTAGATAAATCCTTTAAAGTTTCAGGTGCATTTGTTGAAACAGAGTCTAAAGTAAATTTAGCTAATCTGTATTTCTTAGCTACTTCACTTAAAAAACTATATTGATATATGTCTGCCAACTCTCCATTACCAGTAAGTATAGCAACTTTTTTACGTTGTTTCTGGTTGATAGAATTTATTGCATTAGAAAAACTATATTCCAAATTTTCAATAGCTTTTTGTAATTGCTCTTCTTGCGATGCCACAATAGAAGTTGGTAATAAAGAAACAATTTCTATTTTGTTACCTAAATTAACTTCTGCCCAAGGAAAAATAATAGCTTCAGACAATTTACCATCTTCTTCAACGGTTAATTGACTAGGCATCATCCCTTTTTTAATCAATGCTTCTCGTTGATTATCTGGGTTTTCAAAATTGATTTTTATTTTTGAATTCTTTGCAGCTAATTCTTCTAAATATTGACGTGTTTCTACCTGCAGTCTTTTAAATTCTGAAGGAAAATCGCCTTCTAAATACACATTTATAAAAAGATTTTTATCAACCTTAGAAATAATGCTTTTAGTAGTTTTAGATAAAGTGTAACGTTGGTCTGCTGTTAAATCGAATCTTTTGTAAAAAGATTGATTTATAAAGTTTAGCGCAACTAAGGCTAATATTAAAACAGCGGTTTTTTTAATTTTCTTATTCATTTTCTAAACGTGTTTTAGTAATGAATAAAAAGAAAACGGTAACACTTAAAAAATAAACAATATCTCTAGTGTCTATAACTCCTCTAGAAATACTTTTATAATGCTCATTAATACCTATTTTTTTTATAATTAAATTATTGTTTAGAGAATTAGAAATTGCATCAAAACCATAATATAAAATAAAGGTTATAAATACAGCTAAAATAAAAGCTACAATCTGGTTTTTAGATAAAGTAGATGTAAATAAACCAACAGCTGTGTAAGTAGATGCTAAAAACAACAACCCTAAATAAGAGCCTATTGTTGTGCCAAAATCTAAATTACCAACAGAACTACCTAGTTGGTAAACTGTATATACATATGTAAGTGTTGGTATTAAAGCAACTGTAACTAATAGTAGAGATGCCCAAAATTTTCCTAAAACTATTTGCCAGTTAGAAATTGGTTTTGTTTTTAGAAGCTCTATGGTTCCGTTACTAAATTCATCTGCAAAACTTTTCATAGTTATGGCAGGTATTAAGAATAAAAATACCCAAGGTGCTAGAAAGAAAAACGGATTGATATCTGCAAAACCAGCATTTAAGATGTTGAAATCATCTTTAAAAACCCATAAAAATAATCCGTTTATTAACAAGAAAACGCCAATTACCAAATAGGCAATTGGACTTGCAAAAAACGAGTTGAATTCTTTTTTTAAAATTGCGAACATTCTATAAATGCTAATTTGCTGTTTTAGTTTTCTTTCTTAAAAATGTAAGTTTTTCTAACTTCCAAATTTATAAATACGGTTATCTTCTATTGCTTCATCTCTTCTTTCTGGTTGTAAAACAAAAAGATATTTTTCTAATAACGCAATAGATGCAGTATTATTTTGATGTGTAAAGGCTTCAATGTTTTTTAAGTTTAAAGTCATAATACTAAAGTCTAAAACTTTATTCATTGCTTCACTCATATATCCTTCATCCTGAAAATCTGGATTTACTTCATAACCAACTTCTGCAAAATTATTTTCTAAATCTATTCTATGAAGAGAAATAGTTCCAATAAGTTGGCCAGTACTTTGTAATTCTAATCCCCAAAAAATACGATTCTCGTTTGTAAATTCTTTTAAACAAGTATCTATAAAAGCTTCTGCTTCACTTAAGTTTCTTGGTGTTTCTCTTGTAATAAATTCGTTAATTTCTTTGTTAGAACGTAATCTAAAAATTGGTTTAACATCATCAAAATTTAATTGACGTAAGTTTAAACGATCTGTTGCTAATTCTGGGAAAGTTGAAAAAGAAAATTCTTGCATTTATATTTAATTATTGTTATTTTATTATTTTAAGCTTACTTTTTTATCTACACTCCAAGCAGCTGGTTTATCGTTAAAGAAAACCTTTGTTTTTGCCCAAACATCTTTAAAAAGATCAGAGTTTCTATAGTTTTCTAAATCTTGTTCTTCATTCCAATAAGAATATGTGAAAAAGATATCGGCATTATTTTTATCTTGGTATAATTCTAATAACTGGCAACCTTTAGAGGCTCTAATAAATTCTTTTTTTTCTTCAAAAATTGATAAAAAAGTAGGTATATGTTCTTGATGAAAACTCATCTTTACAATTCGTACAAACATGCGTTAATTTAAAGTGGTAAATTCTTCTTTGGGTTCATCTATAAAATCTATAGTTACAGTATCTCTATATTCTAAACCAAGTAAAGAACATGCGCCACCAACTGTATCTAAATTACTTCTATAAATGGCTATTTCTATATATTCAGCAGAATTAAAAAGAGCTAATTTATGCCCTTCATATTGCTGATTGCTATAAGCACTATTGCTTGCAACTTCATTATATTTACTAAAAATTTTAGAAAACGAATGTTTCTTTGCGTTTAGCTTAAAATTTCTTTTTTTTCCAATTTCTTGAAACATTTTTTTACTAATATTGGTAATTACGTTTCCATAATTATCAATATAAATGATGCCACCAATTATTTGGTTTTGCTGTTGGTTTACTTTTGGTTGAATTTCAACATTTGTTTTAAACTCTTGAATTTCTTTTCCAATAACCGTTAAATTTCCACCTCTGGCAATAAAACAAGCAACTTGCACAAATACATCTAATACCGGAAAACTACTTTCTATTCTATCATGAATATTAATTTCTACAATTTTTGTAGGTTTAATTTCTGAAGCAATCATAGAAATAATACCGTTATCTGGACACACAAAAAAATGACCATCTAATTCTAAAGCAATATGTTTATTTTCTTCACTTAATTCAGAATCTACACCAACTATATGTATCGTTCCTTTAGGAAAACTTTTGTAAGAATTCTTTAAAATGTAAGCAGTCTCTGTAATGTTAAAAGGAGAAATTTCATGTGTAATGTCTACAATTTTAGCATCAGAAAGTTCAGAATATATTGCCCCCTTAACAGCGCCAACAAAGTGATCTTTTGTGCCAAAATCTGTGGTTAAAGTAATTAGAGACATTAATTTTATAGCTGTTAATTAAATGTGTAAAAAATGTTGATTATTTTACGCAAATCTAATCATTTTAGAAATTTAATTCGCTATTTTTAGTTGAAATAAAATTGATAAAAATCTATAAAAAATAAACATTTGAACGAACGAATTATAGAGTTAGAAGAAATCAATCCAAAAGACTTTTTTGGAGCGCATAATAGCACAATAGAGCAGTTAAAAACCTATTTTCCTAAAATAAAAATTGTTGCTCGAGGTTCTAAAATGAAAATTTACGGAGAACCAGAGCTTTTAGATGAGTTTGAATTACGTTTAGAGCGTTTAATAAAATATTACAATCGTTATAATAAGTTAGACGAAAATAGTATTGAACGCATTTTAACATCTAACGGAAATGAAGAAAAAACTTCTGCATCTAAAAAAGCAAAAGATATTTTAGTGCATGGTGTTGCTGGTAGATTGATAAAGCCACAAACAGAAAACCAACGTAAAATGGTTGCTTTAATGGCAAAGAATGATATGCTTTTTGCTGTAGGGCCTGCAGGAACAGGAAAAACATATACAGCTGTTGCTTTGGCTGTAAAAGCTTTAAAAGAAAAAGAAGTTAGAAAAATAATTTTAACAAGACCAGCAGTAGAATCTGGAGAAAATTTAGGTTTTTTACCTGGAGATTTAAAAGAAAAACTAGACCCTTATATGCAGCCTTTATATGATGCATTAAGAGATATGATTCCGCATGAAAGATTAGAATCTCACTTAGAAAAAGGAATTATACAAATTGCTCCTTTGGCATTTATGAGAGGTAGAACCTTAGACAATGCATTTGTAATTTTAGACGAAGCACAAAACACCACACACAATCAAATGAAAATGTTTTTAACCAGAATGGGTAAAAGTGCAAAGTTTATTATTACAGGAGATCCTGGGCAAATAGATTTACCAAGAAAACAAGTTTCTGGTTTAAAAGAATCTTTACTAGCTCTTAAAGATATTGATGGTATAGCACAAGTATTTCTAGATGATAAAGATGTAGTAAGACATAAATTGGTTAGAAAAATTATTTCAGCTTATAAAAGTATAGAAACAGAATAATGAAAATTGAAAAAGACAGTTTAGGTTTACAAGACTATTTTTACATTGGCTATTTATACCTTATTATTTTAGGAATTGTAAGTGATGCTATTTTCTACGGAATTTTTGGAGTTTCATATTTAAATTATACAACTATTTTAGATGCCTTAATTTCTCCAATAAGTTTATTGGCTAATAATTGGATATTATCTCTGTTTTTACTTTTTATGTTTGGTTTAATGTATTTATATCTTACTAGATGGATGCCAAAGTTGTACAAGTTTTTAAGAGTTAAAAAGTGGTATCAAAAAATATACAATATAGAAAAATGGGACAAAAGATATGAGAAGTTAGGAGAAAAGAAGAATCTAATACCTGGTTTAATGTTTTTATTTTTCTTACTTTTTATATCAATGAGAACTGGTATGGGTATTGGTATGAAACATAAATACCAAACAAGAGAAATTACACCTAATTATACACTTGTATTTAAAGACAACCAAAGATTAGATGTTCGAAAAATTGGTCAAAATTCGGCATATTTTTTCTATTTTATTCCAGGAGAAACAGAAATAACAGCAACACCAATTACAGATAATTTAAAACAAATAAAACGTTTAAAAAAGAAGAAAAAATAACTTTTTAAAACACTATTTTTGCAGCAACAAACAACACAATTATAATGAATACAATTAACGAAACTAATTTTAAGTTTCCCAACCAGAAGTCTGTTTACAAAGGTAAAGTAAGAGAAGTTTATAATATAAATGACGATCTTTTAGTAATGATTGCAACAGATAGATTATCTGCTTTCGATGTTATTTTGCCACGTCAGATTCCTTTTAAAGGACAAATTTTAAATCAGATTGCAACAAAAATGATGAATGATACAGCAGATATTGTTCCTAATTGGTTACTTGCAAATCCAGATGAAAATGTAGCAGTTGGTTATTTATGCGAGCCATTTAAAGTAGAAATGGTTATTAGAGGTTATATGTCTGGGCATGCAGCTAGAGAATATAAAGCAGGTAAAAGAGTTTTATGTGGGGTAGAAATGGCAGAAGGTTTACAAGAAAACGATAAATTTCCTAATCCTATAATTACGCCTTCTACAAAAGCAGATAATGGAGACCATGATGAAGATATAACAAGAGAAGAAATTTTATCTAAAGGTGTTGTTTCTGAAGAAGATTATTTAGTTTTAGAAGATTACACAAGAAAATTATTTAATAGAGGAACAGAAATTGCTGCTAAAAGAGGTTTAATTTTAGTAGATACTAAATATGAATTCGGAAAAACAAAAGACGGTAAAATTGTTTTAATTGATGAAATTCATACACCAGATTCTTCAAGATATTTTTATGCTGAAGGGTATCAAGAAAGACAAAGCAAAAGAGAATCTCAAAAACAATTGTCTAAAGAATTTGTAAGACAATGGTTGATAGAAAATGGTTTTCAAGGAAAAGACGGACAACAAATTCCTGAAATGAATGATGAAAAAATCATTGAAATTTCTAACAGATATATAGAGTTATATGAACAAATTACTGGAGAAACTTTTGTAAAAGCTTCAACAGAAAACGTAATGGATAGAATAGAAAAGAACGTGAATTCTTTTTTATCAAAATAAAAAAACAAACAAAATGATTATAGAACCAAGAACAAGAGGGTTTATCTGTTTAACTTCACACCCAACAGGTTGTGAACAAAATGTTATAAATCAAATAGAATATATAAAATCTAAAGGAAAAATTGAAGGAGCTAAAAAAGTATTAGTTATTGGTTCTTCTACAGGTTTTGGTTTAGCATCTAGAATTACAAGTGCATTTGGTTCAGATGCAGCTACAATTGGTGTTTTCTTTGATAAGCCAGCAACAGAAGGTAGACCAGGTTCGCCAGGTTATTACAACACTGCAGCTTTTGAAAAACATGCAAATGAAGCAGGTTTATATGCAAAAAGTATAAACGGCGATGCTTTTTCTAATGAAATTAAAGAGCAAGTTGTAAACTTAATTAAAGAAGATTTAGGTAAGATAGATTTAGTAATTTACAGTTTAGCTTCACCAGTTAGAACACATCCAAACACAGGAAAAAGATATAAATCTGTTTTAAAACCTATAGGAGAAGTTTTTACAAATAAAACAGTAGATTTTCATACAGGAAAAGTATCAGAAATTTCTATAAATCCTGCAGAAGGAGAAGATGTAGAAAATACAATTACTGTAATGGGTGGTGAAGACTGGAAAATGTGGATGGATGCTTTAAAAGCAGAAAACTTACTTTCTGAAGGAGCTACAACAGTTGCCTATTCTTATATTGGCCCAGAAGTAACAAAGCCAGTTTATAGAAATGGTACTATTGGTGCAGCAAAAGATCATTTAGAAGCTACAGCTTTTACAATTACAGACGATTTAAAATCTATTGGAGGTAAAGCATTTGTTTCTGTAAACAAAGCATTAGTAACACAAGCAAGTTCTGCAATTCCTGTAATTCCTTTATATATTTCTTTATTATATAAAATAATGAAGGCAAAAGGAATTCATGAAGGTTGTATAGAACAAATTCAGCGTTTGTATAGCGAACGTTTATTTGGTGGAGATTTAGCATTAGACGAAAAAGGAAGAATTAGAATAGACGATTTAGAAATGCGTGAAGATGTGCAAGCAGAAATTGCAGAACTTTGGAAAAATGCAACTTCTGAAAACTTACCAGAAATAGGAGATTTACAAGGTTATAGCGATGAGTTTTTTAGCTTGTTTGGTTTTAAAGTTCCGGGAGTAGATTATGATAAAGATGTAAATGAAGTAGTTAAAATACCTAGTGAAAACTAGAATTTAATTATTTTTTAAAAGAAGAAATAAATCTTTTTTTTATAAATTTAAAAGTACCTCACAATTCTAAATTGTGAGGTATATTTTTTATATTTAATAAATTTTTAAAAGAATGAAGGCAGTAACTATAAAACAACTTAAAGATGAATTATCTCATAAATCTGCAGCAGATTTAAAAGAGTTGTGTTTGCATTTAGCTCGTTTTAAAAAAGAAAATAAAGAATTACTTACCTATTTGTTATTTGAATCTCATGACGAAGAATCTTTTATTCAAACAATAAAAGAAGAAGTAGATGTGCAGTTTGAAGAAATAAATACAAAGAGCTTTTTTTACATTAGAAAAAGTGCTAGAAAAATTTTAACTTCTATAAAAAAACACATTCGCTATTCTAAAAAGAAAGAAACAGAAGTAGAGTTATTACTCTACTATTGTAAGAAGTTAAAAGAGTTTAGACCTTCAATAAAAAGAAGTACAAGATTACAAAGTGTGTTCGATACACAAGTAAGAATGATTAAAAAAGCAATTGAAAAATTGCATGAAGATTTGCAATACGATTTTCAATTAGAATTAAACCAATTGTTAGATAATGAATAAAGAAAGACCGGTTTTACCAAATTTAGTTAATGAAGGAACTACAGAAATAGAGCAGTTTCAGAATAATATATTAAGACCTATTATAAAAATGCAACATGCAATAATAATAGCGACTTTTAAAAGCCTACTTCAAAAAAGAAAGGTAGATTTTGCTGCTTTGCCAGATAAGAAAAAGAGAAGCAAGATTTCTGTTACTTTTAAAACAGATAATAATTACAAGAATATTATTTTAGGTTTAATTATTGGGCATTTTTCTATGGATGAATATGTTATTTACAACAATAATTCATCAGAATTTAATAGAAGAATTTTACAGATGATTTCTCAAAGAATAAAAGATAGTATTGAAGAAATAGTACAAGGAAACTAATATTATTTCTAACTAGCATTTAACAAAAAAAAGAAACTATTCTAACAATTTAAAAACTAGTTTAGTTACAAATGTTTTTAAAAATAAAAATAAATTTGAAATAAATGAATTCAAAATTCTTTGATTCGAATACTTACTTTGTAGATGAAAAAGTTAATTATTTTAAATTTGAAAATTCTTACAAAATATTTAATGATAAAGGAAATGAGGTAGGTTCTGTAAATCAAAAACTATCTTCAGGTCAAAAAGCAATTCGATTATTATTAAATAAAACAATGTTGCCTTTTTTGCTAGAAATAAAAGATACAACAGGAAATCTACAAGCATCTATAACTAGAGGTTGGACTTTCTTTATGTCATCAATTTGTATAGAAGATGCACAAGGAAATACCATTGGTACAATTAAACAGAAGTTTAAATTATTAAAACCAACTTTTAAAATTTACAATAAATCGGAAGAACTTGTAGCCGTTATTACTGGAGATATGAAAGCTTGGAACTTTCAAATAAATGATTCTTCTAATAAACAAATAGGTACAATTACTAAAAAATGGAATGGAGCTTTAAGAGAAGTTTTTACCACAGCAGATAAATATAAAGTAGATTTAAATACAGATTTTGCTAATGATTCTAATAAAATAATAGTTCTATCGAGTGCAATAACGCTAGATATAGTTTGGAAAGAAAGTAGGGGGTAATTTAAATAGAGTTAATTAAGTTGGTTTTTACTTGCTAAAAAAATATCTATCTAAAATTTCTTCAGTAAAAAAAGAAGTAAAAAAAAGTCGTTGTATTTAATTACAACGACTTTTAATATTTAT
>TARA_R110002049_G_scaffold308910_2_pt1 | contig 33521 bp, 21 predicted proteins | sample TARA_R110002049 | Tara Oceans TARA_R110002049 (sample SAMEA4396941) | marine metagenome | biome: Polar Biome; feature: [SRF] surface water layer (ENVO:00010504); material: water (ENVO:00002006), including particulate matter (ENVO:01000060) such as... | depth 5 m
TTGACCAATGTACCTAAATGTTCTGATGCAATTTGTACTTTATCTCCAAGATGATGTGTAAAACCTTCACCTTCTTTATTCCTGTCTTCTGAAGGCGCGAACATTGTTCCTAAAAACAAAACCACACCATCTGGATATTGATGACTATCACCAACAACCTGAGAAACCAAGTTTTCAGGAGAGCGACTTATTTCATGCATTTTATTTGCTCCTTTTGAAACAAATCCGTCAACACCTTCTATAACGAGTTCTACTTCACAATTTTTAACATCTTCAAGATGAAATGTATCATCAAACAATCTAAATAAAGGCCCTATAGCACAGGACCCATTTTGGTCTTTTGCTTCACCGAGCAATAAAGCACTACGACCTTCATAATCGCGTAAATTCACATCATTTCCTAAAGTAGCACCTACTATTTTTCCTTTTGAAGATACTGCCAATACAATTTCTGGCTCTGGATTATTCCAAATAGAATCTTTTAAAACACCTATTTCAGCACCAAAACCAACAGAAGACATAGGCTGACTTTTTGTAAAGACTTCTGCATCTTTTCCTATACCTACTTCCATATACTGCGACCAAATGCCTGCTTTCTTAAACTTTTCTTTTAGTTCTACGGTTTCAGGTGACCCTGGGATAACCTTGCCTAAATCATTACCTAAAGTTTCATTTATGGTCTTTCTAATTTTATGTGCCATTTGTGCGTTTCCGCCAGCCCTTTCTTCTATCACACGTTCCAATAAACTTTTTACAAAAGTTACCCCACAGGCTTTTACCGATTGAATGTCATTTGGAGCTATGAAGTAGGGAATATCTTGATTTTTATTGGTGTATAGAGAATTCTCTAGTATTTCTGTTAGACTTCCTAATTCTGGAAGGTCTTCTAGTTTGTTTAGCATACCAACAACATCATTGGTATTGATTAGCTGACTTGTAGAATTAAAATAATGTGATAAGTCATAGACTTTTCCTTCCTTAACTTTTACAACGTGTGGACCAGCAATGCCTTTATAGGCTAAAGAAGAAGATACCATACATCTTCCTATCCAGGTACCGTTAGCGGCAAAATTGGGTATAATCTGATTAATGTTTATTTGTAAATTATTCATAGTTATACGTTTTGCGTAGTATACTCGCCATTAACCAGTCTCATAATTCCTCTTGAATTTTTATCCTTTAAGGCTTCAGGTAAATGCTCTTGAGGTGCATTTTGATAACAAACCACTGTACAGAAACGTGTAATGGCAGAAGTCCCTACCGAGGTTGTTTGAGATGAAGTCGATGAAGGATAAGGACCACTGTGGTGCATTGACGGACAAACTTCAACCCCTGTTGGAAATCCGTTATATACTATTCGTCCTACTTTTTCTTCAAGAATTTCTTTTAATAATACAGCTTCAGCATCATCGTCAGAATGTAAAGTCCCAGTTAAATGTCCACCAAGTTGCTTGGCTGCATTTAACAGTTCTTCTATATTTTCACATTCAATAATCAAAGCCGCAGGCCCAAACATTTCATCTTCCAAATCAGGGTTTCTAATAAATTCACTGCCACTAATGGTAAGGAGTGTTCCTTCATTTGCAGTACCGCCAGCAATGACACTTAAATTGTCTTTTGTTGTAAACTCGTGAAGTTTAGCATCTAAACTTGATTTAATGCGTGCATTTAAAAAATTCCCTATTTGAATAGCTTGAATAGCTTTTTTTAATTCATCTTTAAAGACCTTAGCGTTTTCTGATTTTAAAAGAAAAACAAGTCCAGGTTTGGTACAAAATTGCCCTGTACCTAATGTTATAGATCCAGCTAAACCATTGGCTATTTCACTTCCTCTATTTTTAATGGCTTTTGGTAATACAAACAAAGGATTACTACTTCCCATTTCGGCAAAAACAGGAATTGGTTTTGGTCTAGAAGCGCCTAAATCGAATAATATTCTACCAACATAAGTACTTCCTGTAAAACCAACAGCTTCTATTTTAGGGTGTTTAACCAAATCTGAACTTACCGATGGGCTACCACCTTGTACCAAACTAAAAAGTCCTTTTGGCAAATTGTTTTTTTCAATAGCTCTTTCAATGGCTTTTGCGCATAAAGCTGAAGTTCCTGGATGACTTGGATGCCCTTTAACCACAACAGGATTTCCTGAAGCAAGAGCAGACGCAGTATCTCCTCCCAATGTCGCAAATGCTAAAGGGAAATTTGATGCTGAAAATACCGCCACCGGACCCAATGGCCTCAATACGCTTCTTATGTCTGGCTTTGGTAAAGGTGTTCTGTTTGGCAAAGCGGTATCAATACGGGCTTGTTGCCAACTACCTTTACGCACTAAATCTGCAAAGGCTCTTAACTGCCCACAGGTACGACCTCTTTCTCCTGTAATTCTTGGAATTCCCAATCCGGTTTCATTATTACAGGTTTCTAATAGTTCATCTCCCAATGCTTCAATTTCTGAAGCCACATCATCAATAAATTGTGCTCTGGCATCAAAATCTATGGACTTGAATATTGAGAATGCTTTTGATGCAGCTTGTACGGCTGCATCAATTTGGGCCGTATTTACACCTTTGTAATCTGCTAATTTTTCTTGATTTGCTGGATTGTAAGAAGCAAATGAATCTCCTTTTCCTTCTTCCCAGTTTCCTGCTATCAAACTATTTTTTGCACTCATATTTTGCGTTCTATTTTTCAATTTTCCTTTCATTACCAATCTAAAATGGCATTGTCTTCATCTCTAATAGTGTTGGAGTGGACTATTTCCTGTTTAAATGGATGCTTTTTGGCTTCCTTTTCATTAATTTCTATTCCTAGCCCTGGTTTTTTCGGAACGTTCCAATAGCCGTTTTTTGAGGTAATTTCTGTTTCTACTACATCCCACCTCCAAGGTACATCGGTGAGCATATCTTCTTGAATTAAGAAGTTTGGTGTAGATAAAGCAAAGTGTAACGCTACGGCATTGGCTACAGGACCTAGAGGATTATGTGGTGCTACCCCCATATTATAAACTTCTGCCATAGCAGCAATTTTTTTTGCAGCCCACAACCCACCACAATGGCATAAATCGGGTTGAATGATATGAACGGCATTTTTTTCAAATATTTCTCTATATTGATAAATAGAAACGTGACGTTCACCTGTTGCAATGGGTACTTTTGTATTATCTGTAACCATTTTTATGGAATCTATATTTTCAGGTCTTACAGGTTCTTCACAAAAGAATGGATGAAATTCTTCGATGGCATTTATATATTGAATTGCCATTGCGGGTGTGGTGCGCCCGTGGAAATCGACCATAATATCAATGTTCTCTCCAACTGCTTCCCGTAATTTACCAAACATATCGGCAAATTGTTTTACTTTACCACGGCCTTCTAAAGTTTTGGAATAAGGCACAAATACAACTTTTAAGGCTGTATAACCTTTTTCAATCACATTACTTGCCAATTCAATTAAAGGTTCTACAGAAAAGGTGTTGTAAACCGCTTCCATATTACCACCTCCTAAATGGGTATACATTCTAACGCGGTCTCTTACTTTTCCTCCTAAAAGTTCAAAAACGGGAACCCCTAAATCTTTTCCTTTAATATCCCATAGTGCTTGTTCTATTGCTGATATTGCAGACATTCCTATAACACCCATCGCCCAAAATGATTGACGATACATTTTTTGGTACAGATGCTCAATATTTCTAGGGTCTTCACCAACAACCATGATTTCAAAATCTTCTAAAGCACCTACTAAAGCTCTGGTTTTCCATTCTAAGGAAGCTTCTCCCCAACCAAAAAGTCCTGGTTGGTTGGTTTCAACTTTTACGAAAACCCAATTTCGCATTTCAGCGTTGACCACTAATGTTTTTAACCCTGTTATTTTCATTTTCTGATTTATTCTTTATTTTGGCTGAATACCTTGTACGCAATAACCGCCATCACAACGAATATCGGTTGCGGTAATATTTGCAGATTCATCACTTGCCAGAAAAACAAAAACATTGGCAACTTCTTCAACAGAAGCGACCTTTCCTCTAGGATGAATATTATCAAACTCAGCTAAAGCTTTTTTCGGGTCTTCTGCATTTTCTTCAACAAATCGGTGTAACATAGGCGAATCTACAGTTCCTGGAGAAACTGAGTTTACCCGTATATTATATTCTGCCAATTCCATTGCGTGACCACGGGCCAGGGCGTTTAAACCGCCTTTTGTAGCTCCGTAAACGGCGACTTCAGGAAACCCATTATGCCCCGTTACACTTGACATGTGAATGATTGACCCAACATCTTCTTTTTTCATATAAGGAACCACTTCTCTAGTGAGTAATATTGGAGCTCTTAAGTTTACGTTTAATATGTAATCTATTGTATCTGCGGTTAGTGATTCCAAATGGGTAGATGGCATAACCGCCGCATTATTGATGAGTACATTGATACCACCCATAAATTCTGCACTTTCTTTGACAAATGCTATTATTTCATCTTCATTTCTTACATCTACAATTTTGCTAAATACAGAGATGTTATGTTCTTCCAAAATGCGTTTTGTTTCTGAAAGTGTTTTAGTTCGGGTAGCACATATTGCTACTTTAGCGCCTTGTAAACCAACAGATTTAGCTATTCCTCTTCCTATTCCGTTTCCTGCTCCAGTTATAATGACTTTTTTGTTTTCTAAGCGTTTCATATAGATTTTTTTTTGCTATTTCCCATTATAATAAAACCAATCAAACTGGGCTTCATTTTTAGAATCTTCACCATTACTTGTTGCATACATACCAACCCCAGGGCCATTAAATCTTACCCAGCCTTGACCATCCGCTATGACGATAAAGTTTAGTTTTGGGCCTATAGGTTTTAAAGACTCTTTAGTTTCACCAAAACTAAACTGCACCTCTAAATCATTTCCTGCTACGTGAAGGAACACTTCCTTTTTCTTATAGGGAATACGAGCAATTTCGGTTTTTTTGCCATTGTGAGTTTGAATAAGCACTAATGAATTTTCGTCTTTCATAAGATTAATATGATTCTGAAAAAATCTATAAATGCTCAATCCAGCTTGTTCGTTTGTTTTAGAGGTTTTAAAAGTCATTTTTGTCATCGCTTCAAACTTATGATGTTCGATACGTTGAACCAAAATGGACGGGTGGTCCAATTTCTGCATTTTAATATTACCATCAACGGTCTCTTTACGCAGTTTTAAATGAAGTTCGCCATTGTCAATTTTATAATAGGGTTCCTTGGGCGTTCTCATAGTAGCCCATTTCATTCTCAATTTATCACCGTCAAATTGGTCTGTATCAGGTTCTTTTTCAACTGGTGTCCAAGGTAAATTAGGACGTGTTTGCGTCATCAATACTTTTCCTTCGCCAGGATTAAAAATTGGGGTCTTTCCCTCAAATTCTACTTTAGCTAAAAATGTTTCTCTACCAAGAGTGACTAGCCCGTCAATTGGTCGTTTGCCCAGCATTACAGACCACCATTCTCCATTTTGTGTTTCCACCAAATCGGCATGTCCTGTAGCTTGAATAGGATAATCTTTTCCTAAATGACGGTGTGAGATCACCGGATTGATATAATCTGCTACATATGGCCCATAGATGGAATCGCTATGATGAATAGTCATTGCATGGGCATCGCCTGTACCTCCTTCTGCAACCATTAGCATATACTTGCCATTTCTTTTATATATATGTGGCCCTTCTGTAAATGAAGCATTGTTTGCATGCCCAAAGGTTAAATGCTTTGGTTCGCCAACTAACTTTTTTTGTGCTAAATCCAATTCTTGAATATAAATATCTCTTTGGGTTGGCCAATCTTCTTTTACAACTGGACCACTTCCTGTATAATAGCATTTACCGTCGTCATCCCAAAACAGAGAAGGATCAATACCCGGTGCATCTTTCAGCCAAATCGGGTCAGACCAAGGTCCTGATGGATCTTTAGCCGTAATGTAAAAATTTCCTTCGCAGTACGTACAGGTTGTAATAATATAAAACAGTCCATCGTGATATCTAATGGTAGGTGCATAGATACCAAGTAAATCGGCTAATCCAGTTAAATCAACCATATCAGGTCTATCAAGGGCGTGACCAATTAATTTCCAATTTACCAAATCCTTACTGTGATAGATAGGCAGTCCTGGAAACCAAATAAAGGTTGAGTTAACCAAATAGTAGTCATCTCCTACTCGAGTAATTGAAGGGTCTGGGTGATAACCGGGGAGTATAGGATTGTTAAACGTGGTTGGTTCTGTTTGTCCAAATACATTCATACAAAGTATTAATCCAATAATGGTAATTTTAATAGATTTTAAATTCATATCACTTTATGTTATTTAATTGTTTTTAAAATAATTCTCGCCTCTTTTGTTTCGCATGTCATTACTTAACTCTTGTACTACTGAGGCACTTTTAGGTTGTTCTGAGATGTTGTAATTTTCATCTTTATCAACATTGTGATCATAAAGCATTCTGGCATAGGATTTATCTTCATCATCAATCCATTCTGTATAAAAAAAGTTCTCTTTAATAGTGGTCACGCCAGACTTCATTTGGCTTATAGCTATACCATCGCTTTTAGCATTCGGGTCAAACAATAAATCCTTAAAACTTTCTCCCTGAAGATGATTAGGCAAATCCAATCCTGCTAGTTTACAGAGTGTTGGGTATATATCAACAAATTCCACAATCTCATTTGTTGAACCTACTTGATCTTTACCAGGTACCCTTATAATTAAAGGCGTATGAAGTGAGGTTTCATAATTTGCTGTTTTGCACCACAAACCATGCTCGTCTAAATTCCATCCATGGTCACCCAACAGTACTACTATGGTGTTTTTTTCAAGCTGAAGTTTTTTTAATTCATCTAAAACTTTACCAACTTGAGCATCGGTATAGCTCACACAAGCATAATATCCGTGAATTAGTTTCAATGCCATGTCATCTTCAATCGAACCCAAATAAGGAATATCCGAATAAGATCTTAGTTCAATAAAATTATGCAACGACTCCTTTGGTGCATTTTCAGGAGGGTAGTTATTGTAAGGAAGACGCACTTTTTCGTCATACAGTTTCCAATATTTCTCGGGTGCATTAAATGGTAAATGGGGCTTTAAAAACCCCGCCGTAAGAAAGAATGGTTTATTTGATTTACTCAGTTTCCTTAGGTCTTCAATAACTTTTTCAGCTATTTTTCCATCCATATATACATTATCTTCAACATCAGTCCTTTCATAAGCCGCTGCACCTGTCAGTTTTTTGTCCTTTTTAATATTTTCAGATAGCACATAATCACGATATGTTTTACCGTTTGAGTCAGGTCGCCAAATTTCACTCCAGCTATCTTGAGAATCCTCTATATGGTGAAAAACTTTTCCATTACTGATCGTCTGATACCCGTTGTCTTTAAGGTACTTTGGTAGTGTAACAGCTTCTGGAGCCTCTTTGTCGGCACGTGATTCGTAATTAAGAAATCTATCCCGCGTTGGGCGTAAACCAGATAATATACTAGCTCTGGAAGCTCCACATACCGGAATATTGCAGTAGGCTCTTTGAAAAAGCGTGCCCTCATTTGCCAAACGATCAATGTTGGGTGATTTAATATGTTCAGCTCCATAACATCCAAGTTCCGTACGAAGATCATCAACGACAATAAATAAAATATTTGGTTGCGCTATAGCAGAGGAGTCTTTATTTACGACTAAATGAGTTGGTGTATCATCATCTGTAATAATATGAACTGACGTGTCTTCAGGAGCAGCAGAATTAATATTTTTAAATACCAGAAATGAACCAAGAACTGATAAAATTAAAATTGAGAATATTATTTTTTTCGCGTGTTTTCTCAAGTGTTTTTCATTTATAAATTAATACTGTTATTTAATAGGTTGTCCAGTAATGTGAAACTTATTTGCCAATAAATCATTTGTTCTTGAAGAGCTTCCAAGATAAACTTCGTGCTCCATTTCTTCAACTTCCCATTGTTTTTTATCAGGGTTGTAGTAGGCTAAATCTGAAGCGTTGATTTCAAAACTTACTGTTTTAACTTCATTGGGTTGTAGTTTAATCTTCTTAAACCCTCTTAATAGTTTAATAGGTCTATCTACTTTAGAATTTTTAAATCCTATATACAATTGCACCACTTCTTCGCCTGCTACGCTTCCTGTATTTTTAACTTGAACAGAGGTTTTTAGTATTCCGTTTTTTTGAATGGCAGGTGTATGTACCTGTAAGCTGTCGCATGCGTAGTTTGTGTAACTTAATCCGAAACCAAATGGAAATGCAGGTTTCATCTCTTTTTTATCGAAAAGCGTATATCCGTGATAATAGCCATAATCGGCAGTTTCTGCAAAGGCATCAAAATGAGGCAATTCGCTTTCTGTATTAGGAATTGTGAAAGGTAATTTTCCTGATGGGTTTACCTTACCAAAAATAATATTTGCCAAAGCATTTCCGCCTTCCATACCTGGATACCAAGCCATAATAATTGACTTTGGAGCGGCTTTCCATTTTTCCATAATAATAGCACTCCCACCAATTAAACTAACAATCGTATTTGGATTTGCCTTGCTGATTTGATTGATTAAATCAACATCATGGTTATTTAGTCGCAAACTTTCTCGGTCTCCACCTTCGTCTGACCTTGCTCCTCTATTTTCTGGGTCGTTTACAACATATTCACCTTCTTCATTCCATTTATAACCCGCTACTAATAGTACAGCATCAGCAGATTCTGCTATTTTGGCAGCCTCGTCTGTATTTTTTCCGTCAGAAAAAAGGACTTCGGCGTCATCTCCTATATAATTTTTTATGCCATCTAAAATAGTAACCACATAGGGTGGCTTTACATAACTACTTCCTTTGTCCCCTAAATTCTTTTCGGCAGCCAATTCACCAATAATGGCTATTTTTTTAATTTTAGATTTATTTAATGGAAGAAGACGGTCTTTATTTTTCAATAAAACCATACTTTTTTCGGCAGATTCTCGAGCTAAATTGGTATGCTCTTTATTGGCTACTAAAGTTTCAGGATACTCTTGAGAATCTTCTTTAGTAACAAATCTTAACTTAGTTTTTAATACATGACCTACTAGCTCATCGACTCTATCTTCAGAGTATTTATTATTTTCAATACCACTTTTTATACTATCTAAGGCATAAAAATTTTGGTAAGGCATTTCTAAATCCATACCAGCAATAATGCCTTTGGTTGCGTCTTTAAGCCCCCAAATCCAATCTGAAGACACTAAGCCTTTAAAGCCCCATTCATCTCGTAGAATATCATTAATCAAATATTTACTATGCCCAACAAGTTCACCATTTATTTTGTTGTAAGAACTCATCATAGATGCCACACCGTTATCCGATAGTTTCTTAAAATGTGGTAAGTACACTTCGCGAAGTGTACGTTCATTCATTTTAACATCAACATAAAATCTGGAGTTTTCGATACTATTGGCTGCATAATGTTTTGCACAAGCCATGACATTTTGAGATTGTACACCATTCATCAAGGACAATCCCATTTCTCCTAAATGATAAGGGTCTTCTCCAAAAGTTTCTTGGGCTCTTCCCCAGGCTGGGTGCCTTAATAAGTTAACACATAAACCTCCAAAATAATTCACATTTGAAGCTCGACATTCTTTACCTATGGCATTAGCTACTCGTAATTCTAAATCTGTATCCCAACTGGCACCTCTAGCCATAGCAACAGGAAACCCAGTAGAGGTAGCTGCGGTAACGCCACGAGGGCCATCAGAAAAAGCAATTGGGGGTATATTATGTTTTTTATTTTCGCCGGCATAAACTACACAATAAGGTTTAGAGTCTTTAAATAGTGCAAAACGAATGCCTATTTGCACCATGGCCAAAGCACTGTTTCCAGAAATCTGATCCACTTTTTCCTCAAGTGTCATGACGTTTATAAGACTGTCTGAAGCTTTTTCAATTTCAGCTTCTGTCATATTTTTTTTCCAAGCATAAGCCGAAGGACTAATATCTATTTTAGGGTTATGCAAGCCATAAGCCAAAACGCCCGCTGCGATTAGTACAATAAAAATGACGAGTCCTAATACGATTTTAAGAATTTTTTTTAACATAATTTTATTTATTCTTTAGTTAGCCAACCTCTTTTGTTGTTTTTAAAGTCTTCTTCCAGTTTCATGACAGAAGCTTTTAGCTTTTCTGCTACTCGAGGATATTTTTTTATGAGATTGTGTGATTCGTTATCTAAGGATACATCGGTAAGTTGTGGTTTCTGTTTATACTCCATTGCAAATCCTCCCTGTCCACTTAAATATTTAGAAGCAGCGGTATGGTATTTTAATTCACTGTTTCTTGCTCCTTTAGGCATTCCATTAAAAGCAGATAGGTAGAACAAAACATCATGAGGGCTTTCGGTATTATTCTTCCATATAGACCAAATATTCTTGCCGTCTATTTTGCGGTCTGATGGCAAAGACAGATTTACCAAACTTAAAATAGTAGGAAACAAATCAGTGTTCATTGCCATTTGGTCTGTAACAATACCTTCCGGCAATGTTCCTTTCCAGTAGGCAATTAGCGGTACTTTTTGTCCTCCTTCGAAGGTTTCAAATTTTCGACCTCTCAAATTTCCACTACTTCCGTTGAAATCTGCACCATTGTCACTTGTAATTATAACTAATGTTTTTTTATCTAGCTGTAAACGCTCTAACGTTTTAATAACAGCATCTACACTTCGGTCTAAATCTTCTACAACATCACCATACAAGCCCCCCATAGATTTACCATCTTGTTCTTTTGAAGCGAAATGTGGCACGTGAGGAAATGAATGTGCGAAATATAGAAAGAAAGATTCCCCTTTACTGTTTTCAATAAATTCAATGGCTTTTTTTGTGAATTTATCTGTTAATTCGGTTTGGTCAATACCCTTTGTTTTTAATGGAATATCCTCATCTGTATAACTACTTTTTCCAGTCATAAAACTTCCTTGACCATCGGCTAATTCCGTTTTGTCTTCTTCAACAATATCATTATTATGGTATATATTAAGTGGAATCATATCGTTACTAAAATGTACACCATAATACTCGTCAAATCCAAAATCGTTGGGTAAATGTCCCTCTCTATCTCCCAAATGCCATTTACCTATCATTCCAGTTTTATAGCCTACAGGTTTTAAAACTTCTGCAATGGTAATTTCATCTTTGGCCAATTCATTTGCTTGACCTTGCAATTTTCTAAAATCTGCAACTGGATGTGATTCTGGAAAAAAGACATTATCGGCTGCGTGTGCACGAATGGGAAAACGCCCAGTCAATAATCCCGCACGCGAAGGTGTACACACAGGCGAACAAGAGTAAAATGATGTCATTCTAACACCTTTGGCCGCTAAACTATCAATGGCCGATGTTTTTATGAGTTTGTTACCGTAACTACTCAAATCCCCATAACCCAAATCATCAAAATTTATAATTATGATATTTGGTAGCGTATCTTTTGATTTTGAAATCGATGCCAAATATTGCTCCTTTTGAGGCAAATGTTCAGGGTTTACTGGTTCATAGCTTGCAACTTTTATTGGGCGTATTACAAACCAAATGAGCAATCCAACTACTAAGCCAACTAAAACTAAGTAGCCTATACTTTTTGCAAGAATTTTGACTATTTTTTTTAATATTCTAATTGCTCTTTGCATATGACTTCAAATTAAATTCCAGTAACTCTATTAACCCCATAATTTCTTCAATAAACAGCATAAAAGGAATCTGATATTAATGGTAAATAATATCAAGGTTTATTTTCTCAATTATCAAATATCTATTAATCAATAGATATTAAAGTCCAAACCGTTTAGTTCGTCCTTTTTTAGTTGGATTTAGGGAAGGATTTATAGATTTGGGCAGATGTATAAACTGAGTCTATATACCAAGATTCATCACAATTCATTTGTGATAAATAATCAAGAATAAATACTCCGAAAGGATATAAAAAGGAAAAACCGCTAATTGCGGTTTTTCCTTTTTATTGAAATTCTAATTTAAAATAGAGAAGGTTACATAAATTAATATGACTCGCTAAAGTTATTTCCATTCTGGTATTAACCTATCCAGAAAGATTGGGTCTGGAATAACAATGACACACTTAAATGAACATAACTTTAGAATCTTTTACCTAAAGATTTTGTTCATATAAATAGATTATTCCTACATCAACTTTTCTCCTATTGTTTCAAACCTACCCATCATTGTACCAGTAAACTTCTTTTCATCTTCGAGTTCAACTTCAATACCCACATCATATCCTTGTGCATGATACATTAAACTAAGCTTAACTCCATTAACCTCAATATTCTTAATTTTAACCACCTCAGAAACAGGCTTCCTTTTACCATCTGCATTTATTTCTTCATCTATCACACCGGCAAGTTTACCATCAACCTCTGTAATCTTTAAAATTACTGTCATATTTCCATCAGGTAAGTCTAACCATGTCATTTTCCAATTTCCAAGGTATTTTTTTTCATCCGCTGTTGTTTGAGCTGACATTAATGCTACACTAAACACCAACAAAATCATTGTAAAAGCTAATTTTTTCATCTTTTCTTTAAATTTTAATTAATACTATTTTTAATACGACTTCTGCCACTCTTTTTGAAATTGTTCTTTAATATCAATATATTTTTTATCCAATTCTTTTGAGTCTTTATACTTAATTCTAATTTCAGCTAGTTTTGCTTTCATTGCTTTTACCACATTTGCGTAAGCTGGGTCATTAAAGACATTTTTCATTTCTTGAGGGTCTTTTTTGCGATCGTACATTTCCCATTCATCTACATCATAATAGAAATGAACTAATTTGTACTCTTTTGTTACAATGCCGTAGTGACGTTTCACCATATGGTATGAGGGATATTCATAAAAATGGTAATAGACTGCATCTCTTGTCCATTTTTCAGGGTTTCCCTTTAATAAAGGCATTAAACTTTCTCCTTGCATATCGCTCGGAGCTTCTATTTGAGCAGCTTCTAAAAAGGTTTGGGCAAAATCAAGATTTTGTACCATTTCATCATTGGTGGTACCTGCATTGATTTCATTTGGCCAACGGATTAATAAAGGTGTTTTAAAAGACTCGTCATAAATAAAACGCTTATCGAACCAGCCATGTTCGCCTAAATAAAATCCTTGATCTGAAGTATATACCACCATGGTGTTTTTTGCCAATCCTGATGTATCTAGATAATCCAACATTCTTCCAATATTATCATCAACTGATGAAATGCAAGCTATATAATCTTGCAAATAGCGTTGGTATTTCCATTGCATTTTTTCTTTATCAGTCATTGTTGGCCAATTAGCTTTAAAGTCTGCACTTATCCCATCTAAAACTTCGTCATAAAGTTTACGTTGTTCAGCATTAGCTCTACCATAATATTCCATACCATAAAAACTATCTTTAAACTCCTTAATTTCTGGTTGAACATCACCCATTTCTTCCAAGGTTTCCGGTCTAACTTTAGAATCATGACTATACATCATATGCTTTAACAAATTCATTTCGGCAGTATGTGCAGCAGTACCTCTCCCTTCATAATCATCATATAAAGATTCTGGTTCCGGAAACGTTTTTTTAGAGAATTCTTTAAATTTTTCTGGACTTGGCCACCAAGGACGATGCGGTGCTTTATGCAAGTACATCATCATAAAAGGTTTTTCAGTATTTCTCTTTTTATCTAACCACTCAATAGATATATCTGTAATAATATCGGTTGCATATCCAGTTTTAGTAATAGTATCACCATTTGTTGTAATAAAGTCTGGATTAATATAACTGCCCTGTCCCGGTAAAATCATAAACTCATCTACCCCTTTTGGGTTGTTACCAAAATGAAGTTTACCAAACATTGCTGTTTCATACCCTGCTTTTTGAAATAATTGAGGGAATGTAACCTGAGTGGTATCAAACGGCATAAGATTGTCTATTTTGCCATTAATATGCGTATGTTTTCCTGTAAGAATGGTTGCTCTTGATGGCGCACAAATTGAATTTGTTACACAAGCATTAGAGAACAACATGCCTTCTTTTGCCAAACGGTCTATATTAGGGGTTTGAAGTAAACGATCATTATACGCGCTTATAGCTTGATACGCGTGATCATCAGACATAATAAAAAGAATGTTTGGTCTTTCTTTAGGCCCTTTTGCTATTTCCTTTTTGGTTACTTTGCAGGCATTTAAAACTAACAATCCTATTAAAAGGAAGCTGAATTTAAGTACTATTTTCATCTGTTTCTTTTTATTCATTTATTATTGATAACTTTTTGAATTCAATTTGAGTAAGAGACACACAATGGAAGACTATTGATATTAATTAGTGCCTTCCTTTAATCGTCTTGAATTTAATTCTGTAGTTATTTCATCCATCCTATTTTGATTTAAGGGATATAATATCATCGCTACCGCAGCTAATCCCGCACAAATTGTAGGCACCCAACTCATTAGCATTTTTATACCTGGGATGGCTCCTTGGATAGAGTTTACATCCATTCCGTTATAGTTGTACATTCCTAAAACCATTCCTATAATAGCTCCGGCAATTCCACCTCCGAATTTAGTTGCAAAGGATCCCGCTGAATACACAAGTCCAGTAGCTCTTCGTCCGTTTATAAATTCTGAAAAATCTGCGGCATCGCCCAGCATAACAAAAAAGAGGGTTGGGAAAATGGCTGCAAAAAATTCTGAAATCACACCCAAAACAAAGATTGCACCTATATTTTCTGGGTTACAGAAAAATATCAAGGCATTAAACACGCCAGACATCAATAGCGCAAAAATAAATAGTCTGCGCTTCCCGTATTTGTTTCCCAAAGGAGCCGTAACTATGGCGCCTATAATTGCAGCTATCAAAATAAAAACCAAATACGTTGCTGCCAGTAGCTGATTATTAACGTAGTGCGTAAAATATATGATAACGATACCTTGTTTTACCGAATTGAAAACATTAAATAAAAGTCCCGTTACAAGTAATATTAACCATGGTCTGTTATTGATTAAATCTTTAAAATCTTGCTTTAAATTAGTTTTTTGCTCTTTGGGAGGTTGAACACGTTCTTTTGTAGTGTAAAACGTGATAATCATAAAGAGTGCTAGGAAAAAGGACATCACATAAATGGCATTACTATATCCCTGTTTTTGGTCAATGATTGAAATGGCATCTTCAGCTATTCCAGATTCTCCGGTTACAATAAAATTATAGATTTTATTTGCCTCCATTGGAAAACTCTTGCTATGGGATTCAGCAGCATCCTCTTGCATCATTTGAGCATCATTCCAAGAAAACATGGCAATACCATTATCAGTTTTGATATTTACACTTTCAACATCTGATGCTGAAGATACAGAAACCTCGTATTTTTGATCATCGATTTGATTGATTTCAACAGTTAGATTTACATTACCAAAATAAGCTACTAAAAAGAGTAAAGCACCAGATACAATTAATCCACCTGCATATGCTCCGACCATTCTAAAAGACCCTAAACTCGTTCTTTCTTTATCATCACCTGTCATTACTGCCATTAAAGCACCGTAAGGGATATTATTAGCGGTATAAATTAATGTGAAAAGGATGTAAGTAACGTAGGCGTAAATAATTTTGCCTGTTGAATTAAAATCGGGACTTGTAAATAATAATGATAGAATGACTGCCAACGGAATAGCTGTCCACAATATCCAAGGACGAAACCTTCCGTATTTGGATTTTGTTCTATCTCCAATAATACCCATTACAACATCACTAATACCATCACTTAATCGCGCTACCAACATTAAAACGCCTACTGTTACAGGGTCCAAACCAAAAACATCGGTATAAAAAACAAATAAAAAGGTGGCTACCCCTTTCCATGCAATATTTGCTGCACCATCACCTAATGCGTAGCCTATTTTTTCTTTTAATGGTACTTTGTTGTTGATTGTTGCCATATATGCTATTTAAAATTTAGGTCCTTGATCTTGAGCTCAGAACATTCTCTTATTTAATTCGTAATCAAACTTCTAATTCTTTGTACTCAAACCATTCGAAATCGGCATGGTGCCTATTCATTGCTAAATCTTGGCAACAAACACCCACAAAGCTTCCTGTAAAAAAAGGTCTTTCCTTTTTTGTTCCTTTTACATAATCATCAGATAAAATACTGGCATCTAGCCCTATGCCTAACTTGTGATGGGTTTCATTCCCCAAACTATAGTAAAATTGAAGTTTATCTCGATTCATATTTCCTTTGAGAATAATTTTATCATGATCCGTAACTTCAACTAGTTCTTCTTGATATTGCATTTCAAAATTATCGGCTGAAATAATGGACAGAAACCGTTTATTTCCTTCATAATTTGCTGAAATATGCGCATAATGATAATGACCTGTGTTATAGTAAAATATTAAACCAGCCATTTGTTGAGGTGTTGTTGGCAAAAACTCTATAGCTGTTGATGCTTCCATATTAAAACTTTGAACACGTCTAGCTAAAAGACTTTGCTGATGAAATGACGATAAGGATTGTTTTCCATATAAGCGTAAAAATCCGGGTCTCGCAGATAAACTGCACCAATTTTCTGATACAGGTATTCTTAATGATTGAAAATCTATTGGTAATTTTTCCTGGTTAAAATCAATTCGAACAGGGTCTTTTTTATGAATAAATTCTGGGAAACTAGATTCAGGTATTTTTACTCGTGGAATTCTGCCTCCATTTTTCAAATAAGGCCAATTATCTTTCCATACTATTTCTTCAATGGCTGTTTCTCTACCTAAAGTGCATCTTCCTCTTGTTGTAAGCGGTCTTCCAACCAAAAATACAGTATACCAATCGCCATTTTGAGTTTCAACCAAATCACCGTGTCCTGCCTTTTGCAGCAGATTATTAACATCTTCCGCACTTGATATTAACGGATTTTCAGGATGGAATTCATAGAGCCCATCAATTGTTCTACTTCGAGCGATTGACATAGCGTGCCCGTATTCAGTGCCGCCTTCTGCTACCAAAAGATAATAGTGACCATCTTTCTTATAAAGATGTGGGCCTTCTGTAAGACCTATTTTAGTGCCATGAGTTAGATGTTTCACTTTGCCGATTAGCTTATTTTCTTCTAAGGAATATTCTTGAATTTCTATACCTCCAAACAATTTTCCTTGTCTGTGGTCAGCAAATAAATTCAAAAACCATTTTCTACCATCAGTATCGTGATAGAGTGAACAATCAAACCCTTTTGATGTTAAATAAGTTGGCTCGCTCCAATCTCCCAAAATATCCGTTGTGGTAACAAGATAATTTGGTGAGTCTTTCCAAGGGCCATCAAAAGAATGTATATTGGAATAAACGAGATAAAAAACACCATCACTGTACGATAAGCAAGGTGCCCAAACACCACACGAATCGGGAACGCCAACAAGATTTAATTGGGACTGTCTGTTTAAAGGTCTTGCAACAAGCTTCCAGTTTTTTAAATCTTTAGAGTGATGAATTTGAACACCGGGAAACCACTCAAAAGTTGAGGTAGCAATATAATAATCGTTCCCAACTCTGATTATAGAAGGGTCTGGATTGAATCCTTTTAAAATAGGATTGTTGATTGTACTCATTTTTCTAACGAATTTATTGTGCGCTTTTTAAGGCTTTCCAAATAGCGGTATACGCAGGCTTTTTGTTCAAATCTTTATCAAAAATATTAGGAGCATGCGTTTTCTTCCTTTTTAGCATAGGCACATTATCCATCCAATTGTGAGCATCTGTAATCCCCCATAAAGTTATCCCATTACAGTTAGGGTCTTCAAGACAAATCTTCGTTATGTCACTAAATTGTTTCGCTTGATCGGTGTAGGGGTCATTTTCACCCCCTCCCAATAAGATACTAACATCAAGTTCCGTAATCTCAACTTTTAATCCTAAATCCCCAATAGATTTCATGTATCGGCGTAATCCATCCAAATCATGGCGTTTCCATGAATTGTGTGATTGTATCCCGACGCCATCAATTGGAACTTTGCGCTCAACCAATCTTTCCAAAAGCTCCAGAAAAGCCTTGCCGGAAGGACCATCATAATCATTGATTTGTTCGTTTAAAAAAAGTGAACAATTAGGGTCTGCCTTACGAGCAATCCCAAAAGCCAAATCAATATACGCTTCACCCATTGCCTCTGTAAATGGGTTTTGAAAAAGGCCTTTACCTTTTTTTGGTTCTTTAGCCAAATCCGATTGAGGTGCTTTTTCATTATTTACAAGAGGGCTAATACCTTGCATAGGCTCATTAACAACGTCCCATTGCGCTATTTTTCCTTTAAAATGTCCCATCACTTCATTTATATATCGAGTCATCAGATTTTCAATAGTTTTCTCTTTATCAGATGACTCCTCAATTTGTTTTTTCCAATATAGAGGATAGGTAAAACCTGGGTATTTACCCCAAATTAAAGTATGTCCTCGAGCCCTCATGTTGTTGGCTTCGGCAAACTTTATCAGATTATCTGATATGGTAAAATCAAATTTCCAATTTTCAGCATCAACCAATAACCGTCCTGGTTTAAATGAATTTTCTCCAACTATAGAATTAAATTCTTTTGCTATTAAGCTGTCATAATCCGAAGTAGAGTAAGCTACGCCAATGTAAAAATTTTTAGAATCTGCAAGTTGACGTAGTGAAGTTGATTTAAAATCTTGAGACTCCATTTTTTTTTCTACTTTATGAAGATTATGTGTTGTGCTACATGCGACTAAATGACCCATAAGAAGAAGCAGAATTAAGGGCCGAATTAGCATCATTTTACTTTGTTTAAATTTTGAAAGCCAAAAACGCCATGAACAATAAAGGATTGGGATGGTGCTAAAAGCAGCCAATGAAACTCCGAAAAAATCTAAAAATTTGTTCATATAATTATTAATCTTCTTTTATTTATAATTCTTTTAAAGCCTCTAAAACTCCAAAATAAGCTGGTTTTGGATGCATATCCTTATCAAAAAGTAATGGATCATTTGGTTTAGCAAAATAAGGCATCCCTTCAAACCAAGAATCTTTATCGCTTATTCCCCAAACCGTTATTCCTTTACAAAATGGACTTTGAATACTAATTTTAGAGAACTCTTTATAAAAATCACCTTGGGCTTTATAGGGATCATCATATCCGTCAAATAAGCGCAATCGAACATCTAATTCTGTAATTTCGAATTTAAGACCTATGGCTTCAATTTTTTTAACAAAGGTTTTATAGTGCTTTAGGTCTGGTATTTTAAACATAGCATGTGCCTGAATGCCAATACCATGAATGGGGACACCGTCTGCTAACAGTTCTTTAACCAATTCAAGAAATGAATGTGCTTTCTCGCTATCATATTCATCAAATTGTTCGTTGAGGTACAATTGTACATCAGGATCAACTTCGTGTGCCCATCTAAACGCATTTGCTATATAATCTTTCCCTAGAAACTCATAAAAAATGTTATTATCAAAACCACCATCAAAAACATTTAAAGGCTCGTTAACACAGTCCCATTCCGTAATTTTCCCCTTATACCTGTTTAATATTTTTGTAATGTGAGATTTAATTAAATTGTTTAAGGTGTCAGGCATTTTAGCAGTAGGGACATCTTTTAATAATACGCGGAGATTTGGGCTTTTAAAAAAATCTGCCGCTCTTCCCCAAACCAAAACATGCCCTCTAACTCTTAAGTCATTTTCTATTGCAAAATTGACTAGGGCGTCTGCGTCTGAAAAATCGTAGGTTTTTAAATCATCCTTTATTAGTCTACCATATTTTAAATCGTTTCCGGGTGTAATAGAATTAAAGTACTTCTTTGCATATACTCTTTGTTCATCTTCATTTCCAAGGCCTCCTGCCCCAACATAAAATCCTATGTTATTGGCAACATTTTTTACAGTTTCTTTATGAACAATATCTTCTTTTAAATAGGTTTTCTCATATTCTTTGGGTTTTAATGATTGCCAAACAGACAAACCAAACGCAATTAGCAATGCTAGTATAATAGGCCACCCCCATTTTTTCTTATTAAAAAATCTTTTAGGAATAAAGATGATAACAAGTATGCTAATAATAAAAAGCACCAAAAGTACGAGTGGTAATTTAAACAAATGATACATTGCTTCCATAAGAGTCTGAATTTATTGAGCGTTTTTTAAAGCATTCCAAATACCTAAATAGGCTGGTTTACGATTCATTTCTTCGTCATAAATATTGGGCGCGTTTGGGCTTTTCCATTTAAACGGAGCTACTGCATCCATCCAATTTGCACCATCAGTAAGTCCCCAAAGTGTTAAACCGTTGCAGGCAGGTTCATCAATACATAATTTTGTAATTTCTTCAAATTGTTTACCTTGAGCAGCATAGGGGTCATCGCTATCTTTAAATAATAATAGGCGAACATCCAACTCCGTAATTTCTACTTTTAAGCCCAGTTCTGCTATGGAACGCATATACCTTTTTAAAGCGTCTATATCGTGCGTGTTTTTTAAATGATGACATTGTAAGCCAACGCCATCAATTGGTACTTTTCGGTCTATTAACCTTTTTAGCAATTCTAAAAATGCTTTTCCTGAAGGACCATCATAATCATTAATCTGCTCATTTAAGAAAAGTGAAATTTCTGGATCTGCTTTTCGAGCCATTTTAAATGCCAAATCAAGATATTCCTCACCTAATGTTTCTGTAAAGATGCTACTGTAAAGATTTGTACCATGCATTGGCTCGTTTACGACATCCCAAGTAGGCACTTTACCTTTAAAATGTGATAGCACCTCTTGGATATATCTAGACATTATATCTTCCATGGTTTTTTTCTTGTCTGATGATTCACTTATCATCTTTCCCCAAGCTGCAGGATAGGTCATTCCTGGAAATTTTCCCCAAATTAGCGTATGTCCCCGCATTCTCATATTGTTAGCTTCTGCAAAGGCTACCAATTTATCTGCTTTAGAAAAATCAAATTTCCAATTCTCAGCATCGACTAACAGTTTCCCAGGTTTAAAGTCATTTTCTCCAACCACCGAGTTGAATTCTCTAGAAATGGTTTTAAAATCGGATGCCGGACCAATGGCAACACCAATGTGAAAATCAATAGAATCTGCTAAATTTTTTAAAGGTGTTGAAGCGATTTCTTCAGACACAGAAGTTTTTAAATAATTCTTATCAAAACTATATGGCCAATAGGTTTTTGCTGCTAAAAGGACACCAACAAGAAGAACAACACCCGCTGAGCGAATAAGCATCTTTCTAACTTTTTTAAACTTTCGGGGCCAAAATAACCATGCTAAAAAAAGAATTAAAATAATGCTAACAAAAGCAATATGTACCCCAAAAAGATCGAAAACTATTCCCATAACTATTATTATTTATTGTTATTAACTTTATATTTTTTACGTAAATTTTTCAATTTACTTTTCATTTCCTCAACCACGTTTTTATATTCGGCTTGCGCGGAAAGATTATTCATTTCATTAGGATCTGCATTCAAATTATAGAGTTCCCATGATTCGGGATTAGAATCATAAGGGTTGATATAAATTAACTTATAATCTCGTGTTCTTATACCGTGATGTTTTGGAACGCCCCAACCACTTTCAAAAAACTCATAATATATTTCTTGTCGCCAAGCTGACGATTCAGTATTCTCAAATAAAGGAAATAAAGATTCGCCTTGAAATGATTCTGGAATACTTACCCCAGCTGCATTAAGAATTGTTGGTGCGATATCTAAATTCTGAACCAATTGATTGCTTGTTATTCCTGCTTTGATTTTTTTAGGGTATTTTATAATCATCGGTGTTTTTAAAGATTCTTCATACATATATCTTTTATCAAAAAGACCGTGTTCTCCAAGAAAAAATCCTTGATCAGATGTATAAATAATAATGGTGTTTTCAGCTAAACCATTGTCCTCAATGTACTTATTAATTCTTCCTACGCTTTCATCGACAGAAACAATGCAACGCAAATAATCTTGAATGTACCTTTCAAAATTCCAATCCGTTCTTTCTTCTGTAAATTTAGATGCAAAAAATTCTTGTATTTCCGTTTTATAACCTGCGTCCCATTTCGCTTTTTGCTCTGCATTTAGTCTTCCTAATTTTTTCTTAGAATGCTCTAATCCCCAATCATTAACGGGGTCTCGCCAGCAGGTATCACAAGGAATTTTTAAGTCGAACGAAATATCCATATGTTTGGCAATAGTCAATTTTTGGTCTTTAAGATGCTCTTTGCCTTTATAATCATCATTAAACGTTGCTGGTTTTGGAAATTCTACATCTTCGTATTTGTCGAGGTCATCTAAATCCGGCATCCAATTTCTATGTGGTGCTTTTTGATGCACCATGAGCATAAAAGGCTTATCACTTTTTCTGTTTGATAACCAGTTTAAGGCAATATCTGTAGTAACATTCGTCACGTAACCGTTGTAAATAGTTTCTTTCCCGTTTTTAATAAAATCGGGATTGTAATAATCACCCTGACCAGGAAGAATATTCCAATAATCAAATCCCGTGGGTTCGCTTTCTAAATGCCATTTTCCAACTATAGCAGTTTCGTATCCGTTTTTTCTTAAAATCTTTGGAAATGTCACTTGGGTAGAATCAAATCTGGTATGATTGTCTATCATCCCATTTAAATGTGAATGGCGCCCTGAAAGAATTACGGCACGACTCGGACCGCAAATGGCGTTAGTAACAAAAGCATTATTGAATTGAATACCTTGGGCCGCTAATTTATCAATTTCGGGTGTTTTATTAATCGTGCTTCCATAACTGCTGATGGCTTGTGTAGCATGGTCATCAGTCATTATAAAAATAATGTTTGGTTGTTTTACAGCAACATCAGGTTTTTCCACTACTTTCTTACAAGAAGTGACCAGAATTAAAGTTAGAACAACGGTAAATAGATTTTTATATGTTTTATTCATTAGTCTATTGATATTTTTCGAACAGAATTTATTAATTCTCCAGCGTTATTAGTTACTTGTGAAACTAGTTTATAATTCCCTTTTTCTGAAGGTAATTTAATATTGAAATCTAATGTTGTAACCTCTCCTAAATCCAGATTTGAAACACTTTGTACTGCTAAATCTTGACTAATTCCATTTTTTTCTAAAAGTAATTTTACCGTGCCAGTCCATGCGCTTTCAGAATCATTATAAACTTTCACAGGAATGGTTTTTGAAATGCCTGCTTTAAATTTTTCGTCCCAGTTCCAAATACATAATCCCAAAGGCGAAAAGGCCGGTTTCATATATTTCTCGAAATGCGGTTCAAAATTCAATGTTACTAAATCGGTAAAATTATCGGAAGTGTAGCAACCAGGATATGAATGTGTTAAAAGGGTGAAATTCATAACACCTTCCACACGTCTGGCACGCATACTTTCTGTTAACGACGCAAGCCTGTAATTCCAGAATTCAAAACGCTCATCTGCTGTTGAATTAGGCAAATGAAACGCATATCCTTTTTCAGTTAATTTGGTTGGCTCCCCATTACGTTGTAACCATAACCATCCGTATTCATTTATTATAAGTGGATTGTCTTTAACATCATTATGAAAACCTAAATCAACTTTATAGTTTAACTCCTTCAAATTATTCATATCAAACAAAGGATCTTGACCTAAATTCATACTTGCAAAATGGGGATAAACGTGTTCTTCAAAAGGATCATTAGCTTTATCCGGAACTCCCCAACCATTATCCCAGGCACGGTTTGATAAATCTATACCTCTAACAACTTTTAACGCCATTAATGTTTGTGGATTAAATGGTGTTTCATTTTGGGCATCCCACATAATTATTGATGGGTAATTCCAATGTTCTTGCAATTGTGCGGTATATTCATATACTAAGGTATCGGCACGTAAATTCAATTCTCTAAATAATGTCCAAACTGGTGCCTCATCAACGATCATAACACCTTCTTCATCAGCAATGCGATACCAGAATTCAGGCGGTGGCCCCAATGAGGTTCTCAACACATTCCAATGCATGTCTTTTGCTTTTTTAAAAATGCGACGCACCCAAGCTTCATCCCAAGCTTTTGTACCTCGATTTGGGTCTTCTGTAAATCTAAAAAAAGAAAGATTTGAACCTCTTAAATAGGTGATTTTACCATTTAGTATTGGTTTTTTAGTGATTTCATCAAAGTGAAATTCTCGCATTCCAAAACGAGTTGTAAATTCATCGTTGGATGATTTTACAGTTATATTATATAAATTGGGATTGTTTGGGCTCCATAGTTTTGCGTTTTTAAATGGCAACTCAAAATAAACTTGCTTTTTACCATTACTAGCAACTTTGATTCCCTCTGTTTTTACGACTTGTAAAATGGAATCAGGATTCTTATAATCAGAAATGCTGATTTCTAATTTTTCATTAGAATCAGAAGTTGAATGATTTTGTAACCAAACTGCAACTCTTAATTTATCATCTTTAGGAACAGGTGAAACTTGAATATTATTGATTTTTGAAGCACCACTACTAATCAATTCTACATTATCATAAATACCAGGATAGTATCGTGTTTTTTCAATATCAAAACCATCCATATGGGTGCCTTTTCCTTGATAACCACTCATAGATGCACCTATTCTAATGACTAATTCATTTTGCTCACCATTTGTTTTTAGGGCTTTAGTAATATTAAAATAACCCGGAGCAAAATTATGTGGGTTTTCTCCAATTTTTTCGCCGTTTAACCAAACAGCAGTATGGTATTTTGCTTTATAAATCTTTAAAATTACGACTTCGGAAATAGCGCCTTGGTGCGTAAACGTTTTTTTATACCAAAACGCATCCCGTTTATCATCTGTAATTATAGGCACTTGAGTTCGGCGTGGTGAAGCAAACTCCTTTTTAGGTCCAATAGCATATATGCTTGGGTCTATTAAAGGAAATTCAAAATTTGGTTCAGCTAAGTCTAATAAACCTGGTACTTGAACACTATGATTAAAGGTTGTTGGCTGAATGTCCCAATCACCTTCTTCAACTCGCCAATTTCCATTTAGAGATTGAACATTTCTTAAACTAACACTATCTGCAACCGTTGCGTTATCATCAATAATTTGGATTCCTAATGCGTTATTTGTTGAAACGCTTAATTGTTTTCCATCAAATTCAAATGGTAAATCTTCACCTGTAAAAGAATCTAATTGTCCACTAAATTTCCAATTGTAGTTATACTCCTTCCAGCAATACATAATGCCTTGATATAGAAAGAAAGCCATTATGGCTAAACCAATTAGTGTTACAATTTTTTTCATATTAAATAAATTCGAAGCCTTTTATTTTTGACTTTTTAAAATTTTATGATTGATATTATATTTTAATACTTACAAAGTTTGACACTAAATCAGGTACTACACAAGAAGGCCAAATGACTATTTTTAACTTTATTAACCAATTGTTATTTTTAATTCTTGCGCAATATTATCTGAAGCATTACCAACATAAATAATATACTCACCTTTTTCCAAATTCCAATCGGAAATGGACTCATCATAATATTTTAAAGAGGCAACATCTATTGATATTTCAACATTTTCATATGTATTACTTTTTAGATTCAACTTGCTAAAACCTTTCAATTCTTTAACAGCTCTTTCAACTTTAGAATTTGGTTTACCTATATATACCTGTACAACTTCGGCTCCATCGGATTTTCCGGTATTTGCAAGTTTGCAAGACACAACAATCTTATCATTTTCTGTATAGCTATTTGCATTCACTTTAACATCAGAAATATCGAATGAGGTATAAGACAATCCATATCCAAAAGCAAAAAGTGGCTCAATATTTTTGGTATCATGCCAACGGTATCCTACCAAAAATACCTTCTTTGTATTCTTGATTGGTGCCATCACCAGGATATGATAACTCAGCATAATGATGTGCTGCATTATCACTTATTTTTTTAGGAAATGTAAAAGGAAGTTTACCTGAAGGGTTTGCATCTCCGCTGATAACGTCTGCAATGGCATGACCTGCTTCACTACCCAAATACCAGACTTGCATAACCGCTTTTACATTAGGCAACCAAGGCATTGCTACTGCATTACCACTTACCAATAACACACCAACATTTGGATTCACTGTAATAATATCGTTTAGTAATTCGTTCTGCCCGAAAGGAAGACCGTATTCTAACCTGTCTCCACCTTCACAATCTTGATGATGACTTTTATTTAATCCACCTACAAAAAGCACAACATCAGCTTTAGCTGCAACTTCTAAGGCTTCTTTTTTTAATTTATTTGCATCTAACAATGAAGGCATAACAACACCTTCCTTAGATTCGCCCGAAGCATAGCCCATAGCATGAACAACATTTGCTCCTTTATATCGTTCTTGAATACCTTGAAGTGGTGAAGTTTCTAACTTAGCCTTTAACTCAGACGAACCTCCTTGAATTGTCATTTGGCGTGTAGCATTCTCGCCAATAACAGCAATCGTTTTATTTTCTTTTGGATCTATAGGGAAAAAAGTATCTTCATTTTTTAATAGAACAATCCCATCTGTAGCAATTTTCCTTGCGACATCTAAATGTTCTTGATTGTTCTTTTTACCAAAGCCCCTGTTTGGATTCATACTACTGCGGAATATTAAACGTAAAATTCTACGAACCTTATCATCTAAAACACTTTCTTCTATATTTCCAGCTTTTAATTCCTTTAAAAAAGGTTGTGCCAAATGATAATTATCAAACTCATTTTCAACATTAGTTGTTAAACCATCTGTTCCTGTACCCATCTCTATATCCAAACCATTATAGGCAGCTTGTTTTGAATCATGAATTCCTCCCCAATCAGAGATAACTACACCGTCAAATCCCCAATCTTTTTTTAATATTTTGTTTAATAATATATCATTATGCCCGCAAAATTGCCCTTTATATTTATTGTATGCTCCCATAATTGACCATACATGTCCTTTTTGAACTGCTGCTTTAAATGCTGGAAGATAAATTTCATGAAGCGCTCTATCACTAACCTCTACATTTATCTGCATTCTCCATTTTTCCTGATTATTCAGCACAAAATGTTTTACACAAGCCGCTACACCATTTTTTTGTACGCCTTGAATATAAGGCACTGCCAATTGTGAGGCTAAAAATGGGTCTTCCCCCATATATTCAAAATTCCGACCATTTAGCGGCGTACGATATATATTTACACCCGGAGCCAACAGCACATCTTTTTTTCTATATAATGCTTCTTCTCCTACACTAAAACCATAATCACCAGATAGTTTCGGACTAAATGTTGCTGCCAAACAAGTTAATGCCGGAAAGGCAGTAATAGAGTCGTTAGTCCAACCTGCATGTTTCCAACTATCCCAACTAATCTCTGCTCTAACACCATGTGGACCATCAGTCATATATATTTCAGGAATCCCCAAACGATCTACACCTGGAGAACTAAATTTTGATTGTGCGTGACACATCGCTACTTTTTCTTCTAAGGTTAGTAGAGGTAATATGCTGTCTATTCTACTTTCAAAATTTTCTGGTATGTTCATTTTCAAATTATTTCTTTACTATTTTTCAAATCAATGCTTATAAATATTGGTAACAGACCGCATCAAATAAATGCTAAAATCAAAAAATTAATTATAGTCTTTAAACCTAGAATCCTTAACCATTTCAAAGATGAATCATTCCATCTAACAAAACGTCCAAACCATTTGGGTTGTACTTTTTTATATAAATACGGGTTTCTATCCCACACTTAACACCATATTATTTAAGTAAATACTAGTTTCTTTATGCCTAAGAATCAAAACTTGATTATTGAATGTTTCTGGTTTTATTTTATTTTTATAAATCAAATTTTCTAATTGATTTTACGCTATTTCCATTAGCATCAATTAATGTAGCCACGAATAGATATTTTCCTGAAACATTTGGAATGTTAGTTTTTATTGATAAAATCGATTTTCCTACACTTTTTACGGAAGCATTAATGGTTTGTGAGGAAATCATTTTTCCTTGATGAAGTATTTCAAAAATTATTGCCCCTTCCCAATCTTGGTAAGTATCGTTAACCAAAACGATAGGGACTTGTTGCTCGCTCCCTTTTTTAAATGTATCACTCCAATTAAAAATGCAGATGCCTAGTGGTGAAAATGCGTTTTTTACGTATTTCTTGATGAAGGGTTCAATCGTTAAGTTTTCTGTATTGCTAAAAATATCGGTAGTCTTGCATCCTTCATAATTACTGCTTAAACCCGCAAACTGCATTACTCCTGCAGACCGCAAGGCTCTGTAATATTCGGTTTGTGCTGCGCAGTCGTAGGCATAGCGTTCAAAGTTTTCTTCGGGCGTGGCATTAGGGAAATATTTAGCAAAACCAGCCTCAGTTAAATCTGTTCCTTTTCCATCACGTCGCACCCATAGCCAACTGTATTCGTTTACTAAAACGGGATTCCCTTCGCTACTTAAAAAAGTACTGTCGGGTTTTGTTTTATTGAATTCAGCCAAGGTTCTTAAAGGTTTTAAATCTCCTCCAAAAGGACTAAACATGGCTCCAGAATATAAGTAAGGATGTATTTCTTTTGTATCGGTTTCTGATTGCAAATTACCCCAACCATTATCCCAAGGTCTGTTAGATTCATCCAGTGTTCTAACAATATTTACAGCCATTCCACTTCGTGGGTCTGCATCTTGAGTGGTCTCATTTTGGGCATCCCAAATAAGGACGGAAGCATAGTTCCATTGTTCTTCCATCCAACCAATATACTCTTCAACAAAGGTTTCCAATGGCACGCCCATTCTAAATAAATGGAATCCCCAAACGGCATATTCATCTTGAATAACCATGCCTTCTTCGTCCGCAATGCGGTACCATAAGCTTTGTGCTGGACCTACATGAAAACGAACTGTATTCCAATTCATCTCTTTAAAGCGTTTAAAAACGGTACGTACCCATTCCTCATCCCAAACTTCACCTTTTCTGTACGGGTTTTCTATATATCTAAAAAATGGCACGCTTGTTCCTCTTAAGTAATATGGTCTGTTGTTAAGTGTTGGAACTTTTGTTTCTCTATCAAAATGAAATTCCCGCATCCCAAAACGGGTTTCCAATTGGTCATTATCCGATTTAGTTGTTAAGGCATATAAGTTAGGGTGTTCTGGCGACCACAATTTACAATTAGTAATAGGAATCTCAACTTCAACCAATTTACTTTCATTGGATTTGATTGAAAAAGAAGCGGTTTCCACAGCTCCAACAATACTGTCGGTTTGATAACGATGTACTAGAAATTTCAAACTTGTGGTGGTTTCCAACCCTCTATTATTTACCCATACAATAACTTTTGCACTCTTTTTACCAATAATAGGAACTACCTGTACTTTTTCAATTTGTAAAGCTCCTGATAGGATTAATTCCACATCATCATAAATACCTGGCAAATGGCGGTCTTTTTCCAAAGCATCCCCATAAATATTGTTGTTGTTTTGACTATAAGTCACAGAAGTCCCTACCTTAACAATCAATTCGTTTTTATGACCATTTCCTAGAAGGGTTTCCGATACATTGTAATATCCCGGTTGATAATTTTTGCCATTTTCTCCCAATTTTTTGCCATTCAACCAAACGGCCGAACCATATTGTGCTCTATGTACCTTTAGTTGTGCAAAATCAGGAACATCCCCTTCAATTGAAAATTCTTTTTTGTACCAAAAAGCCTCCCTTTTTTTGTCCTTAAATTTCATGTTAGACATAAATTGAGATGGTTTTAAAAACCCAAGGCCCATAAGTGGCTTTGTATCGCCAACACCTACAAAAGCAGGCATTGCTAAATCTGCAAATCCGGGAACGGGAACTTTACCTGGAAAAGTTTCGGGAATTTCATCAAAATCGCCTTCGGCTATTTGCCAAATACCATTTAAGGAAATAGTCTTTCTTTTTGAAGGTGTATTTAATTTAAAAAAATCGACACTATCTATAACTTTAAAGTTCGAAAATCTGGTCTTCGATATATGTAATTGGCCGTTTTGAAAACTGTAGTTGCTATTCTCTCCTTTAAAAGCATTTAATTCTTTGTTGGGTTTTACCTTAAATTGATAATAATAAGTTGCTCCTAGATAAATACCTATTGCCAAAATAAAAAGCAATACGTATCCAATTATTTTTAATATGCGTTTAAAAAGTTTCAATTTATACTTTATTTATTGTCTTTAATACTAAATATTTTACTTGGGTCATCCTAAAAAATCAAGTCTATCCAAATTTGAATCTTCCTGTAACACAAAAAATTTTGAATAATTTGCCTTTTATAAAATTTCATATTTTCTAAAGGAACTTATTTCTTCTCCTTCTGGGGTTATAATGGTTGCTCTTAATTTATAATTCCCTGACGTTTTTGGCATCCTAATTTTAGAGTAAAAAATTTCTTTTCCAACAGCAGTAACATTGCCATCGATAATTTTTGAAAAAACTACTTGTTTTTCTTTATTAATGATTTCAATGTTTATTTTACCTATCCAATCTTCATAAGTATCATTTACCAAAACAAAAGGAATTTCTTGCTCACTTTCTTTTTCAAAATCATCGCTCCAGTCAAAAATGCAGATTCCTAAAGGTGAAAAGGCATCTTTAACATATACTTCAATATGAGGTTCGATGGTTAAATTATCAATAAAAATATCACTCGTACCACAACCCTCATGATTACTACTTAAGCCAGCAAATTGCATGACTCCTGCTGTACGTAACGCTCTGTAATATTCAGTTTCTGCCGCACAATTATATGCATACCGTTCAAAATGCTCTTCGGCAGTAGCGTTAGGAAAATATTTTGCAAAGCCTTGCTCAGTGGTTCTGGTTGGTGTACCGTTGCGGGTTACCCACAACCAAGTATACTCATTTACTAATGCAGGATACTTACCTTCTGCCAAAAAGATGCTATCTGGTTTTGTTTTGTTATACTCAGACAACGTTGGCAAAGGAGGAAGTTCGCCACCCATAAAATCAAACATCGCTTTCTGCTGAACGTAGGGATGTAACTCTCTTGTATCCGTTTCACTTTGTATGTCTCCCCAACCGTTATCCCAGGGTCTGTTTGATTCGTCCAAGGTGCGAACAATATTCAAAGCCCAACCAGTCCTTGGTTCGCCATTTGTCTCGTTTTGTGCATCCCAAATCAGTACAGAGGCATGGTTCCATTGTTCTTCCATCCAACCTACATATTCATCAACAAAAGTTTCCAAAGGCACACCTGTCCTTTGGAAAAAGGCCCAAACAGCATATTCATCTTGGATTATTATACCTTCTTCATCTGCAATTTTGTACCACACACTTGGAGGTTGCCCGATGTGAAAACGCAGGGAGTTCCAATTCATCTCCTTAAATTTCTTAAAAACAGCTCGTATCCATTCTTCGTCCCATACTTCATCTTTTTGGTAATCATTTTCTAAATATCTAAAGAACGGCACGCTGGTTCCTCTTAAATAGTAGGGCTTATGATTTAGAGTTGGAATTTTAGTATTCTTATCAAAATAAAACTCACGCATTCCAAAACGAGTTTCTAATACATCACCATTACTTTGAGTTGTAAGTGTATAGAGATTAGGATGCTCGGGAGACCATAGTTTACAATTTTTAATAGGAATAACAACTTCGACTAATTTAGTTTCATTCGCTTTTATTGAAAATTGTGATGTTTCAACAGCACCTACAATAGTATCTGATTTGTATTTCTTTATATTGAATTTAAGTGATGTATTTGATTCTGCCCCGCTTTTATTATTCACCCAAGCAATTACTCTTGCTGTTTCCTTTTCTATATTTGGAACGACTTGTATTTTTTCAACCTGAATAGTTCCTGATAATAGTAGTTCTACATTGTCATAAATCCCAGGTAGTTTATGTCTTTTTTCAAATACATCTCCAACAATATTGCTATTGTTATGGGAAAATGTTGAGGAGGTTCCAACCCTAACAATCAATTCATTCTTTTCGCCATTACCTTTTATTGCATTGGTAGCATCAAAATACCCTGGTTGGTAGTTTTTTCCGTTTTCACCCAATTTAACTCCGTTTAGCCATACCGCAGAACTATACTTTGCTCTGTTTACTTTTAATTGAACAAAAGTTGGTACATCACCAGAAATGGTAAACTCTTTTTTATACCAAAACGCCTCTCTTTTTTTATCATCAAATTTAGGAGGCGTCATTAACTGTGAAGGCTTTAAAGAGCCCAAACCAACAAAATGTCTTTTAACTTTACCAACATTTTCAAAAGCAGGAGTTGCCATATTGGCAAACCCAGGAACAGGGACTGTGCTTGGAAAAGATACTGGAATTTCATCAAAATCGCCTTCGGCTATTTGCCAAGTACCGTTTAAAGAAATAGTGTTCCTTTTAAATGAAGTATCTAAATTTAATAAATCCAGACTATCAAGAACTCTAAAATCAGAAAACCTATCGTTAGAGATATGTAATTGTCCTTCCTTAAAGTCATAGTCGAAATTTTTGCCGGTAAAGGCTTTTAACTCTTTATTGGGTTTTATTTCAAATTGATAATATTTGGTTGTAAAAAAATATATTCCCAATACTAAAAGAAAAAGTAACAGGTATCCAAAATATTTTAAAATGCGTTTAAAAAGTTTCATATTGATATTCTAGTTTTCTTCTTTAATATTGAATTCGTCGCAAAGTGATTCCCAAAAAACGCGGCTATCAATTTTTTCTGGTTTTCCATAAAATGGAGAATCTTTTAATAAATTCTTTTGAATGGTAGTTCCTAAAAGTTTTAAGAAATATCTTTGTATTCCAACATTTTTACGCAACTCTTTAAGATAATCATCAAAAGAATGTTTTTGGTAATTCAATATTTCTTCTGAGGGCTTTGTATCTATCCAACCTTCATAATACCAACTTTCATCCACTTTTGGGTCTGCCTTTCTATAAGCTGATTCTGGCAATGGTTTAAGACCTCTCACTTCAAATAAAGCGTCCATTAATTCGCTTGCTGTTTTTTTCCAAGTTTCATCGCCACCAATATCAAAAGTTCGAGTATTTGTATCTGCATCTATGGCATTAACAACAGCCAAAGCAGCATCGCGCACGTCAATGGCGTGTTCTTTTCTATCGGTAGGTAATAAAAAAGCAAATCGCATAGTATCTGGATGTTGATTTGCATTAGGGTCTATTCCAAATACTGCTGGAAACCGAATGATGGTCCATGATAAATTACTTTCCTTTAGCTTGTTTTCGCATTCAATTTTTTGCTTCCCATAATTATCTCCCGGATTAACTGGAGAATCTCCCGTTAATAAAGGATATTCTTTATGTGGGTTTTGACTGCCATGAACGGAATAACTTGATATAAATATAAATTTGGGACGCTTCTCTAAATTATGAGTGGCATTAATTAAGTTTTGTGTTCCAGTAACATTTACCGCATGAGATAAAACTGGATTTAGATAAGCAACAGGAGGAATAATAGCTGCGTTATGAATGATGACATCGTAACTATTCACCCATTAAAAAAACCAACGGTTATTCACAATTT
>TARA_R110002049_G_scaffold10507_7_pt1 | contig 33334 bp, 40 predicted proteins | sample TARA_R110002049 | Tara Oceans TARA_R110002049 (sample SAMEA4396941) | marine metagenome | biome: Polar Biome; feature: [SRF] surface water layer (ENVO:00010504); material: water (ENVO:00002006), including particulate matter (ENVO:01000060) such as... | depth 5 m
TTTACCAATAGGAGGAATAGAACCAAATTTTGTATTAAGTCCGTAAAAAATACCTATCGTTAATACGAAAGAAAGAATAAGCTTGAAATATTTCATGAAGTTCAATTATAGTCGGACTTAAAAATAGCAAATTTTATATAATTCTTGGCTACCAAAAAACATCAATATTTTGGATGACTGAATTATACTAATCTAAGACGCTAAAAAAGAGTGTTATTTAAATCTTGAAGAAATGTAAAATTAAATAAAGCATAGTTTTTACAACTAGCGAAGCACTAATTTTTTAACCACTTCCTTTCGTAACGACTCGTTAAGCATTTTAATGATTTTTTCAGTTCCGTAACTTAATTCTTCACGCAAAACACTAGAACTTAGTTGCACATATAAAGTATCGTGTTTTAATTCTATGGCTGTTGTGTAATTGTTAACACCATTTCCCATTAGGTTTGCCCATGCCTCGCGCACGTCTACTTTGTCTAAACCAGATTGCAAATTATTATTTTGAACAAACTGTTTTAAAATATCTTCTATTGGTTGGTTGTCGTTATTTCGTTTTGCCATGATGTTGAATTTTCAATAATTCATTTTACAAAGTTACTCTTCTAAATCTAATATTATAGAAGTGTACCTCTTGTATAAATAAATATTTTGGTCTTCGTTCATTATTTTAAGCTGTTTAGCATTTGCATTTAATACTGTTTCTTTCCAATTAGCATAAGGTGTTGTGTAGTAAATGTATAATTTATCGTTCTCAACTTTTAATTGAATATCTTCTGCATCGCCAGAGGTAAAATAAGTATCATTAATACCTGGTTTAAGTTTTTTTCTGAAACCTTTTAAACTATCATTTATACCTATATAATCTATTGTTTCATTGAATTTGTATTCTTTTTTACTACCATCTGCCATAGTTACTTCTTGTATTTCCCAGTAACCTTCTATATGTTTAATGTATGATTCTGGGTTTTTACTGCAGCTAAAGATGCTCACCATTAGTACTAATAATAAGGTCGTCTTTAATTTATAAAGATTAATACAATTGGTAGTGAAAGAAGGTCTCATAATGTTGAAAATGTTTTTCATAATTTGAAAATTTTATAAGATTGATGCGTTTGTTTTATAACATCTTCAGTACGTTCCGCATGTGTATCACTAATAAAAATTTGACCAAAATGTTCATCATCTACTAGGCTAATAATTTGTGATACTCTGCTTTCATCTAACTTATCAAAAATGTCATCTAATAATAGGATAGGAGAGACACCACTTTGTTGTTTTATAAAATCGAATTGTGCCAACTTTAAAGCAATTAAAAAGGACTTTTGCTGTCCTTGACTTCCAAATTTTTTAATCGGGAAATCATCAATTAAAAACACTAAATCATCTTTGTGTGTACCAACACTAGTGTATTGCAGTGCTTTGTCTTTATTAATATTGTTGGCGAGTAAATCAATTAATTCAATTTTAAATAAATCACTTTTGTACGTTAAATCTATAGCTTCTTTATTCTGACTAATAGCTTCGTAACGCGATTTAAAAATAGGAATGAAAGTTTGTAAAAAGGCATCTCGCTTTTTAAAAATTACACTACCATAAGTATGGAGTTGTTCATTATAAATAGCCAAAGTATCTGCATTAAAGGTATTGTTTAATGCAAAATATTTTAAGAGCGCATTACGTTGCGTTAATACTTTATTATAATTTATAAGTTCTGCTAAATAATTTTTGTCACTTTGCGAAATTACACTGTCTATAAATTTTCGTCTAGTGTCGCTACCTTCTATAATTAAATCGCGATCAGCTGGCGAGATTATAACTAGTGGAATAAAACCAATATGCTCACTAAATTTCTCGTAAGCTTTACCATTTTTTTTAATAACCTTTTTGTTGCCACGTTTTAAGGAGACTATTATTTTCTCATCACGTTCATTTTTTGTGAATTTGCCATCAACAACAAAAAACTCTGCATTGTGGTTTATATTTTGAACAGCTATTGGATTAAAATAGCTTTTTCCAAAAGCTAAGTGATAAATAGCGTCTAAAGCGTTGGTTTTACCGATACCATTTGCACCAACAAAACAGTTGATTTTGGCGTCGAAATCGAAAACCTGACTTTCAAAATTTTTATAATTAACTAGAGATAGTGTGTTTAGATTCATGAAAAGTAAACAGATTCCTTGATTTTACTGATGTAGAAAAGCTTTTGCGCTTGTTATTAATTATTCAAAAATAACAAATAAATAGGCTTTTAAATCCCAATAAAAATTTTATTTTTGCGCACGCACAAAATGACAATTTATGGCAACGTATAATAAAAGAGGCTACAAACCAAAAACAGTAAAAGAGAAAGAAGTAATTGTTGAAGAAGATTCAACAACAGCTGAAGTATTTAATACTTTAGATGAAGGCGCTTCTAAAGCTGAGGAATGGGCTGTAAGAAACCAAAAGTATATAATAGGTATAGTTGGTATAATCGCATTATTGGTTTTAGCAGTTTTAGCGTACAATAAATTTGTAGCTGAACCTAATGAAAAGGATGCAATGAACGAAATGTACACTGCAAAGAAATATTTTAACGAAGCCGTTAATGGTACTTCTGCAGATTCTTTATATAGAATGTCTTTAGAAGGTGGTGAAGGTAAATATGGTATGCTCGATATTATTGAGAACTATGGAGGAACACCTGCAGCTAACTTAGCGAACTATTATGCTGGTATGGCATACTTAAACTTAAAAGATTACCAAAATGCTGTTGAGCATTTAGATGATTTTTCTAGTGAAGATAAAATGTTAGGTCCAATTGCTAAAGGAGGAATAGGTGATGCTTTTGTACAACTAGACCAATCAGATAAGGCTTTAGAATATTACGAAAAAGCATTTAAAGCTAATGTAAATGATTTTACTACTCCTTTGTATTTAATGAAAGCGGCTAAGGTTGCTATTGATTTAGGTAACAATAGTAAGGCTTTAGATTATTTAACGCGAATTAAATCTGAATTTTCAACTTCTAACGAAGCTAAGGATGCAGATGTATTGATAGGAAAAGTAGAAGCAAGCTTATAGTGTATGGCGACTGCAAATCATAATTTATCGAATTACGATAAAGCTACAATCCCAAACGCGAAAGATTTTCGGTTTGGGATTGTTGTTTCAGAATGGAATGACAAAATCACAGAAGGTCTATGGCAAGGTGCTTTTGATGCGCTTATAGATTGTGGAGCTATTAAGCAAAATATTGTACGTTGGAATGTTCCTGGTACGTTTGAGTTAACTTATGGTGCTGCAAGAATGAGTAAAAGCATTTATGCAGACTCAGGCATGTTAGACGCTATTATTGTAATAGGTTGTGTAATTCAAGGGGAAACAAAACATTTCGATTTTGTTTGCGAAGGCGTAACACAAGGTATTAAAGACTTAAATCTTAAAGGTAATATTCCTGTTCTATTCTGTGTACTTACAGATAATAACATACAACAATCCATTGACCGTTCTGGCGGAAAACATGGAAATAAAGGTACAGAAGCTGCTATCGCTGCTATTAAAATGGCAGATTTGCGTAAGCAGTCTATATAGTTTTTATTTTAAAGTCTTCAGTCTTTACTTTGCATTAAAAGAAAATGAGCAATAGTATTGTTTTCAATATAATTTAATTTTGCTAACTGCTAACTGCTAACTGCTAACTGCTAACTGCTAACTGTGGCATCCTTTTTGTTAATAATTTTAAGGAATCCTTAAGCATTTGTTCCTTGTAATTTCAGTACTTTTGAGCTTAATCTAGTATAATTTACGAGTCATTTGTTTCAGCAAAGAAAAAATAAGCGTTTTACTTATAAATCTCGACTTCAGGATTCCGAAGAAAAAGAGTCGAAAGCCGACTTCGAAGCTAAATGGAATGAAATTAAAGGGAGTGAAAAGAAACATGGAAATGTTTTTACGTCATTACCAGCTTTAATCGTAATGTTAGTTTCGCTTTTTGTTTTACTTTATATTCTTGAAGGATATATAAATTAAGGGTACTATGGGATTAATGAAATTAAAAAAGAATAAGAAGTTTAATTACCAACCTCGTTATTATAAGGGAGATGGTTTTGAGCTAAAACATAAATTCGACGATCAACGAACTACAATAAATCCTGCAAAAGGAATTAAAGGAAAACTGAATGCAGCCGTAGATGACTATAAAAACAATAATGATACTAACGTTAATAGACGAGTTCTTTTAATTGTAGGCATTTTGGTTTTTCTGTTTCTGTTTATTATTGGTTTTGATCTCTCTATTTTCCTTCCAAATAGCTAATGTCAGATATTATTCAACTTTTACCAGACCATGTTGCTAATCAAATTGCAGCAGGTGAGGTCGTTCAGCGTCCAGCTTCCGTAGTTAAGGAACTAATGGAGAATGCTATAGACGCTAATGCTACTGAAATAAAATTGATTATTAAAGATGCTGGTAAAACACTAGTACAAGTTATAGATAACGGCAAAGGTATGAGTGTTACTGATGCGCGTTTAAGCTTTGAGCGTCATGCCACATCAAAAATAAGAGCTGCAGAAGATTTATTTCAATTAAGCACTAAAGGATTTAGAGGAGAAGCTTTAGCAAGTATTGCTGCCATTGCGCATGTAGAATTAAAAACAAAACAAGATACAGACGATTTAGGTACTGTCTTAGTAATTGAAGGAAGTGAAGTGAAATCTCAAGAGGTTTCAGTAACGCCAACTGGTACTTCAGTGTCTGTAAAGCATTTATTTTTTAATATTCCGGCAAGACGAAATTTCTTAAAGTCAGATACCGTTGAGTTAAGACATATTACAGACGAGTTTCATCGTGTAGCTTTAGCACATCCAAATATAGCTTTCGCATTTTATCATAATGGAAGTGATTTGTTTAATGTGCCACAAGAAAATTATAGGCAACGTGTTGTACATATTTTTGGAACAAAGACCAATGAAAAATTAGTGCCTGTTGAAGAAGAAACAGAAGTATTAAAAATTTCAGGATTTGTAGGTAAACCAGAATTCTCTAAGAAAACAAAATCGGAGCAGTACTTTTTTGTTAATCAGCGATTTATAAAGAGTCCTTATCTTAATCATGCTATAAAATCGGCTTATGAAGGTTTGTTGAAGGATGGTTATCATCCGAGTTATTTCTTAAATCTTACAGTAGACCCAAAATCTATTGATATTAATATTCATCCGACTAAAACTGAAATAAAGTTTGATGATGAACATACACTATATGCCATTTTACGTTCAGCAGTAAAGCATAGTTTAGGGCAATTTAATATAGCTCCTGTTTTAGATTTTGAACAACAAAGCAATTTTAATACTCCATATGAGTATAAGGATAAGTCGGCATCAACTCCTGCAATAGAAGTAGATCGTAGTTTTAATCCCTTTGCAGATGATGCTTCATTTTCGTCGAGTAACCAAAAAAGGTCTAGTCAAAATAGTGGATTTAAATCCGCACCATCAGCATCTTGGGAAAGTATGTATGTAGGTTTAGAATCTAAAGGTAATAATTCACAATCAGATTTTAGTCAAGTTACTTTTGAGAGTGATACTAAAAACGAATCTATTTTTAGTGATTCATCTATTGAAACCACTAAAACAACGTTTCAATTACAACAGAAATATATTGTAAGTACTTTAAAATCTGGCATGTTAATTATAGATCAGAATAGAGCTCATCAACGTATTTTGTATGAAAATTTCTTGAAACATATAACTATACAAGAAGCTACAAGTCAGCAATTATTATTTCCTCTACAGCTACATTATACGCCAAGTGAAACTAAAATAATTGAGGATTTAAAGACTAATTTGGAGCATACTGGTTTTGTGTTTTCAGAATTAAATAATAATGAAATTACAATTACAGGTGTTCCTGTAGGTGTTCCAGAAAGTGAAGTTTCTATAATTTTAGAACAGTTAATTAGTGATGTGGAAAATGATGTGCCAGACACTAATTTTAGCACTTCAGATTTGTTAGCTAAGTCAATGGCAAAGAGTTTGGCCATTAAAAATGGGCAATCTTTAAATAGTACAGAACAAGAACATATGGTAAATAGTTTATTTGCCTGTAAGGAACCTAATGTATCACCAACCAATAGACCAACGTTTATTACAATGGCAGTTGATGATATTGAGAAAAAATTTATGTAGAGTATGGGACGACAAATGACAGATGCAGTAAAGAATTTATTAATAATTAATGTCCTTATTTTTATAGGGATGGTGACAATAGGAAGCAATAACGAGCCCTTTATGACTTGGTTTGCTTTATACTTCCCTAAAAATCCTTCTTTTCAACCATGGCAAATATTAACACATATGTTTATGCATGGAGATATTATGCATATCCTTTTTAACATGTTTGCGCTTTGGATGTTTGGTACAGCAGTAGAACAGGTTTTTGGTTGGAAGAAGTTTATCATTTTTTATTTATTAGCAGGATTTGGTGCAGCTACACTTCAAATTGCTTTTTCTTATTATCAGTACAATACAGGACTTGCAACATTAATGGAAGCAGGTATTTCGCAGTCTAGTATCATAGAGTTACTCTCAACGGGTCAGTATGATCAAAATTGGTCTATGGTTTTAGGAGATATAGATAAAGCTAAGGATTTTGCAGGCTCTTTTATATCGCCAATGGTTGGTGCTTCTGGTGCAATTATGGGAATTTTAGTCGCGTATGGTATGTTATATCCAAATTCTGAACTTATGCTAATTTTCTTGCCTATACCAATAAAAGCAAAATACTTTATTCCAGGTATTATTTTGTTAGATCTAATTTCAGGGTTAACAGGTCAATCTTTCTTTAGTCCTAGCAATACAGCTTATATGGCTCACGTTGGAGGTGCTTTAACTGGCTTTCTTTTAATGTATTTCTGGAAGAAAAATGAAAAGGATAAATACCGTTGGAATTAATTATGAGTACCATTCAAAATTTAAAATATAAGTTTAATAATCTCGATGCTTTTGGTAAAATCATAGCCATTAATGCTGTTGTGTTTTTAATTAGCTTGGTTGTAAATTCATTATTACGTTTCGATTTGTTTACGTATTTTGAATTGCCCTCTGGTATTATGAATTTTTTATTTCAACCATGGTCATTAATTACCTATGGCTTTTTGCATAATGGCATTTTTCACTTAGTTTTTAATATGTTATTTCTCTATTATTTATCTAGAGTAACGACAAATTTATTCAGACAAAAAATGATTCTGAATATTTATTTCTTAGGAATTATTTGTGGCGGTTTAGCGTATCTAGCTGTTGCTAACCTTTTGCCACAAAAACTTATTGGGCCAAAGGATGTATTGGTTGGAGCATCTGCAGGTGTTAGTGCGCTTTTACTTTTTGTTGCAGCGTATATTCCAAATACAGAGATTCGATTGTTTAATGCTTTTAATGTAAAATGGAAGCATATTGCGATGGTAATTGTTGGTTTAGATTTGTTTAGATTAATGTCTGGTTTGAATCAAGGTGGTTATGTCGCTCATTTTGGTGGTTACCTTTTGGGATATATTTATGCTACAAGATTATTAAAAGGGACAGATATAGGTATTGGCTTTGAACGTGCAATGGATAGTTTTATGAGTTTGTTTAAACCAAAATCTAATCTTAAAACTGTACATCGTAAAAAACAAACAAAGGAATACGCAGGTAAGACTAAAGACGAGTTTCATTCGTTTAATAATCAGAAAAAAATAGATTTAATTCTCGATAAAATCAGTAAAAGTGGTTACGAGAGCCTTACTGCAGAAGAAAAAGAATTTCTTTTTAAAGCAGGTAAATAATAGGAGCGGTGAAAGGGTTAGGATTAGGTAGTAAAATTGTATTTGTGATCAATTCGTTGGTGGCATTTTTATTGCTTATTTCTTACGTTTTACCATACATACCGCCTAAAAGTTTTGCGACTTTGTCTGTTTTAAGTTTAGGTGTTCCATTACTTATTTTATTCAATCTACTCTTCTTTATCTTCTGGTTACTTCGTGTAAAAAAACATATGATTTTATCGCTAGTAGTTTTGTTATTAGGCTATAATTATATTGCTTCTATGTATAAGTTTTCATCATCTGCGAAAGTTGAAGATGAAGCTAATTTTTCTGTGATGTCTTTTAATGTTAGAATGTTTAATAAGTTTCACTGGTTGCCAGAGGCTATAGATAAAGAAAGCATCGTTAAAATGTTAGAAGGTGAACAGCCAGATATTTTATGTCTTCAAGAATACCCGAGAGGTGAACGTGTGCAATTAGATGGTTATTATAGTTTTAACGCTACTTATAATAAAGGGATAAAAGGAGGACAAGCTATATTTTCTAAATTTCCGATTGTAAACTCTGGTTCGTTAGAATTTCCTAATACTTATAATAATGCGATTTTTGCAGACATTGTAAAAGATAAAGATACGATACGCATATATACATTTCATTTACAATCCTCTGGTATTAATGCCGATGTAGAAAAGCTAAAAGATGAAACCTCTGGTCATTTATTTAATCAAGTAGGTGCAACTTTTAAAACACAACAAGATCAAGTAAATTTATTTCTTGCGCATAAGTCTAAATCGCATTATAAAACTATTGTAACTGGTGATTTTAACAATACAGCATATTCTTATGTTTATAGAAAGGTTAAAGGCGACGATTTAGTTGATACGTTTGAAGAAGCTGGAAATGGATTTGGTCGTACTTATGATTTTAAATTCTTTCCAATGCGCATTGATTTTATTTTGGCAGATAAAGATTTCATCGTTAATGGCTTTGAAGTTTATGATGTGAAGCTATCTGATCATTACCCAATAAAAACGACTTTAAAACTACATTAAGCTACAATCAACTAGGTCTGCAATAATATGTATGACTAAACCTAAACCGATAATTCTTGTTTTTTTAGGGATAAGTAGCAATACATAAACTACAATAGCGTAGCAGGAGTGAAGTGGATGAAAACTGATGCTACAACGGTTTGGGTCAAAAACAGGGTTGGCTAAAAGATGGTCAAAGTCTATAAGCATACCTAATACCATAATTATATATGCTTTAACCCAATACTTTTTATAGAGTACCAAAGCTACAGCTAAGGGTAAACCAAAATGTATACCGTAATGAGCTATGGGTTGAAGCATATTATTATATAAAAGAAATTTCTTGTCGTTTTAAATACAACTCAGCATTAGGACCTTCGTTAAATAATAAGTCTAAAACACTAAGGTTAGATAAAAATCCGTGTTTCTCTGTAAATACTTGAGTATAAGATTGAAGTGAATTAACCTCAAAGTTACGTTTTGTTAAGTTTCTGAAATCTATTTTTCCTATTGGTGCTTTTTCGAAAATTGAAGTGTTAATAGGATTAGAATTGAGCTGAAGCGCATTTGAAAGTAATTCAAAACATTTCAAATTAAAGTCTAAGATAAAATCAAACTGTAATTCAAAAAGTGGCATTAAATCGTCTATATAGAATTCGAAAAAAGGTGACATACTATAAGCTGACTGCAAAGATTTTAAATGCTGAACTTGCCATTGAGCTTCATTAGCAATCTTTACATCCTTGCTCAATTGCCTATTCTTTTGAGAGTAAGTAACAGGTACTGTTAAAGCTAATTTTCCGTTTGCGCCATAGATTTCTGTACGATTTCTAAAGGATTGTTTTTGGTAATTATCACAGACTTCAAAATGAATTGAATCTGCATTAACAATAGCCCAAAAATGTGCAATATTTGGAAAATATGTTGGATGAATTATGGCTTCCATAACGACTTATTATAAAAGTCTAATTACGACTTAGCTTTCTTTTTCTTACGCCATTTATTAAAAAATGTAATACCCAAAACAAGAAGGACAAAAGGAATAAAATAAGACGTGCGTTCACCGCTTCCGCTAACCGTAGTGAAAATTCTATCCCAACGGAAACTCCAGTTTTTAATACCGTCGTTAATGCCATCAATACTCATCCAAATAAATACAGGCTTACCAAATACGTGATTATAAGGTACAAATCCCCAATATCTACTATCAATAGAGTTATGTCTATTGTCACCCATCATCCAATAGTAATCTTGATTAAAAGTATAAGATGTAGCTGGCTGGTCGTCTATTAAAATCTGATTTCCTCTTGTGACCACTTTATGACCTTCGTATTCAGAAATAGCACGTTTGTAAATAGAAATGTTTTCGGTGTTTAATTGTACTGTTGCTCCAGCTTTTGGTATCCACATTGGACCAAAGTTGTCCACGTTCCATTTGTAATTTGGGTCTCTAGGGAAAATTCCACCATCGACGCCCTTATCCATTTTTATTGGTGTGATTGAAGCAACTTCAGGATGTGATTTTAATTTTGAAATGGCTTCGTCTGTTGCTGCAGGAATTCTATAAGAGCCTTCAGCAGTTCCGTAACCTAAACCATCTGTGATATCATATTTTTTTAATATATCATAGATTCTCGCAGGTTGTAATTGACGTTTGAATGTTATGTCATAAGAAAACTGAATATGTGCTCTAGGAGGCAATTTGTTCTGCTTACCATTAATAAAAACATAACCATTTCTAATTTCTAAAGTATCACCTGCTACACCAACACATCGTTTTACTAAGTTGGTTTTTTTGTCAATGGGTTTGTAGTAATTACGATCAGGATTGAAATCATTCATGTCTAATAATGTATCAGCTGGCTGATTAAAAACCACAATATCATTACGCTCTATATTTTCAAATCCTGATAATCTAAAATAAGGTAACTGTAATTTATTTTTCCAAGAGGTGTTACGCTCTTCAAAATTATCATCAAATAAATACGATTTTGTATTTAATTTAGGGATGGTATCATGTACCATTGGTGCAGCAACAGTTGTCATTGGTACTCTTGGGCCATAGTGTAATTTACTCACAATTAAAAAATCACCGACTAATAATGATTTTTCTAATGAAGATGATGGAATTACAAAAGGTTGAAAGAAGTAAGTATGCACAATTGTAGCGGCTACAATTGCAAATAGTATAGAACTAATCCATTCACCAGTAGATGTTTTTGGTGTTAACTTTCTGTTCTCAACAAAATTAACATCTGCTATATAATTAAGGTAATATAAATAAAAGCCTAAAGTCACTATACATAGTAGTGCATCAATTTTACTGTCTTTTCCGTATGCTCTAGCAGTTTCTACCCAAACAGCCGGAATCATAATTAAATTTACAATTGGCAAAAACATAAGAATTACCCACCACCAAGAACGCGAGATAATTTTCATTAAAACTATAGCGTTGTAAATTGGGACAAAAGCTTCCCAAGCTTTTCTCCCAGCTTTAACGTATAATTTCCATGTGCCTAAACCATGAATGATTTGTAAAACGAGTAAAAAGATAAACCACTGTGTCCAGCTCATAATGCAATATTTAATCTAGTAAGTTGAAAATTATTTCAATTTGTTTCAAAACTTTGGCAAATTAACCAATGTTTAACACATCTTTCATAGTAAAGACACCTTTTTTGTCTTTAATCCATTCTGCAGCAACTACAGCTCCCATTGCAAAACCTTGTCTACTATGTGCTGTATGTTTAATACTTATAGAATCTATTTCAGAATTATAAGTAACTTCATGGGTGCCAGGAACATGTTCTATACGTTTAGCGTCTATAAAAATTTCATTAGATTCAGGTTGCTCTAAAGTCCAATTGTTGTAATCAGAGTTTTTAATAATCTCTTCTGCCAAAGTAATTGCTGTTCCGCTTGGTGCATCTAGTTTTTGGGTGTGATGAATCTCTTCCATTTCTATGTTATACTCCGAAAAGCCAGACATTAATTCACTTAGTCTTTTGTTGATTTCAAAAAATATATTCACACCTAAACTAAAGTTAGAGGCATAAAGGAAGGTGCCGTTCTTTTCTTTACAATAAGCTATGACGTCATTATAATGTTCTAACCAACCCGTTGTGCCAGAAATAACAGGAACTCCAGCATCTAATGCTTTCTTTATATTAAAAACAGCAACAGAAGGAATACTAAAATCTATAGCGACATCTGTATTTTTAAAATCATAACCCGAATTAGAATCTGATACAATTAAAGAAATACTATGGTTGCGATTTAAGGCAATGGTTTCAATGCTTTTACCCATTCTACCATAACCGAGTAATGCTATGTTCATATTAAAATTTAAAATTAAGAGTCAAGCCTAAATCAGATGAGTTTTCTAATTCATTATACTGGTAATGCGGACTTAAACTAAGATTTTCATCAACATTAAATTGAAGTAAATGGGCATCAATATTGGCATCGAGTATATTTAAGGCGTAAAAACCAAAGGTTACTAATAGAGAGAGGTCTTTATTTCGTCTGGCTTGTGTTTGCGCTCTCACTATTGCGTCTGTTGAGATATTAGGAGTACTACCATCTCCATAAAATTCATCGTCCTTAAAACCAGCTAAACGTCTTTTGTAAGCATCTCTGTAACGATTTAATTGTCTTGTATTAAAATCATAAACCAAAATACCTCCAGTAATCGCTCCCCAAACAATTGGTATTTTCCAATACCTTTTGTTGTAAGCCTGACCTAAACCAGGAAGTACAGCAGATAAAAATGCTGCTTTTGCAGGTCTTAATGGGTCAATTTCAGTTTTTACTAATGAATCTGTAGCTATAATTACTTTATCATTAATAGCAATACTTGTACTGTCTGTTTCTATTTGAGAATATGAAAACATAACAGAAATTATACACAATAAAACTGCGAAGAAATTCTTATTTGTTTTCACGCTGAACTAATTTTTTAATGCGATTGAAATCTTCTTCAGAATGAAAAGGAATAGTAATTTTTCCACTTCCGTTTTTAGCTACTTTTACGTCTATTTTATGACCAAAGTAATCTGAAAATTCTCTAACCCCTTTTTTAATGTGCTTAGGGATTTCAATTGAAGTATTTTCTGATTTAACAGGTGTTTCAGTATTTAAATTCTTAACCAATTGCTCAGTAGCTCTAACTGAAAGCTTGTTGCTAATGATTTTTTCATAGACTTCAAGCTGGTCAACTTGGTCTTCAATATTAACCATTGCTCTTCCATGACCCATGCTAATAAAACCATCTCTTATTCCGGTTTGAATAATTGGGTCTAATTTTAATAAGCGTAAATAATTGGCAATTGTAGAACGTTTTTTACCAACACGCTCACTCATTTCTTCTTGAGTAAGATTAATTTCGTCAATTAAACGCTGATACGACAACGCTATTTCTATAGCATCTAAATCTTGACGTTGTATGTTTTCTACCAAAGCCATTTCTAACGACTCTTGGTCATTAGCGATTCTGATATATGCAGGAATGGCTTCTAAGCCAATTAATTTTGAAGCTCTAAAACGACGCTCTCCTGAAACTAGTTGATAATTGTTAAAGGCTAATTTTCTAACTGTAATAGGCTGAATAACACCTAACTCACGAATAGAAGATGCTAATTCTCTTAACGACTCTTCATTAAAATTAGTTCTTGGCTGAAAAGGATTAACCTCAATACTATTAATATCAAGTTCAACGATGTTACCAACTACTTTATCTGCATTTTTATCTTCTGCTGAGTTAATATCGTTTTCTGGATCTTTCAATAATGCAGAAAGACCTCTACCTAATGCTTGTTTTTTAGTTGCTTTCGCCATTATAATTCATTTTTCTTAATCAGCTCTTTTGCTAAGCTCAAATAATTAACAGCACCTTTACTGCTCACGTCATAGTTAATAATACTTTCACCATAACTTGGTGCTTCACCTAAACGCACGTTACGTTGAATAATAGTATCAAAAACCATATCACTAAAGTGTTTTTGTACTTCTTCTACAACTTGATTAGAGAGTCGTAAACGTGAATCGAACATCGTTAAAAGCATGCCTTCAATATCTAACGCTTGGTTATGTATTTTTTGTACACTTTTAATAGTATTTAACAGTTTTCCTAAACCTTCAAGTGCAAAATACTCACATTGAATAGGAATAATTACTGAATCTGCTGCTGTTAGTGCGTTTAGAGTTAATAGGCCTAACGAAGGTGCGCAGTCTATTAAAATATAATCGTAATCTGCCTTTAAATGATCTATTGCTTTTTTTAGCATATACTCACGCTCTTCCTTATCTACTAATTCAATTTCAATAGCAACAAGATCAATATGCGCAGGTATAACATCTACATTAGGCGCATTAGAGGCTACAATGGCTTCTTTTGCTTCTGTAGAATGTTCTATTAATTGGTAGGAACCTATCGCAACCGAGTCCACATCTATGCCTAACCCAGAACTTGCATTGGCTTGCGGATCCGCATCAATAAGTAATACTTTTTTTTCTAAAGCTCCTAGTGAAGCTGCTAGATTTACTGAGGTTGTTGTCTTACCAACACCTCCTTTTTGGTTTGCTATTGCAATGATCTTACCCATTAAATGATATACTTAGATATAAAGTGATAAAATTACGATTATTTACGACTTTAGAAAATTGAAGTTGTTAACATTAAATTAAAGAATTTGAATGTTATTTGATTTAACCCGAATTGTTTGTTGTTCGTTTAAAAAGACTAATACTTTGTCAAAATAGGGTGTGCCGCCTATTGCCCAAACATTGAGATGGTTAGCGTTATCAATCTCTAAAAATTCTTTATGTTTACTTTTTATTCTTGAAAAATTAGCTTTTCCGTAAGCAATATTAATTCGGTCATCTTTGTTGCCGTGTACAACTAATATAGGTTGTGTAATGTTTTCGCAGTAGGTGAGAGGCTTAGCATCGTTAACATCAAAATCTGCAATGTCACCAGCTCTATTTACTAAGTAATTTGAAAAAGGTTTAAAGCTAAAGCCAACATGAAGCTTAAAATAATCGTCAACAATAGTTCTAAAATCTGAAAACGTACTTTCAATAATTCCAAATTTTATACGTTTATCAAATCCCATAGCTTGTAAACCAATGGCTCCACCAAGGGATTGTCCCCAAATACCTATGTTGTTTATGTTTTCCTCATTGATTAAATAATCTATAACGCTTTTAATATCCTTCTTTTCATTAACACCAAAAGAGCAGAACTGACCATCACTGTTACCATGTGCTCTTGAGTCTAATGCAATTGAATTGAATCCGTTTTTAGCTAAAAAGGTGCTTAAATCAAAAAAAGCGTTCTTATTTGAACGAATACCATGCAATAGTATAATGGTACCCTTAGTGGAGTCTAAACTTGAAAACGTTAAGCGTGCAGATAATTTAATAGCATCAAAAGAGGTAATGCTAAGTTCTTTTCTATTGATGTTTTCGATAGATTTAGCTGCGATATCAAAATCTTTAACTTTATTGCTTTTTATTAAGCTTACCAAAGGATTTCTAATTTCTGTAATTAATCTTGGAGTAAAAAAGTGAGTAAATAGTAATCCTAGAATCAGTGCAATTAGTGTGATTCTTTTTATGATTTTGAATTTACCTTTTTTTAGTATTTTACTCATCAATTAATATCTCCAAAATCTGAATAGCAGCTTCGCTAATTTTTGTGCCTGGTCCAAAGACAGCAACAGCCCCAGCATCAAATAAATATTGGTAATCTTGCTTAGGAATCACACCACCAACAATTACCATGATATCATCTCTTCCGTAATTTTTAAGTTCTTCAATAACTTGAGGAACAAGAGTTTTGTGTCCTGCAGCTAAGGAAGATACGCCTAGGATATGCACATCGTTTTCTACGGCTTGTTTTGCGGCTTCTTTTGGTGTTTGAAAGAGCGGTCCAATATCTACATCAAAACCAACATCTGCATAACCTGTAGCAACAACTTTTGCACCTCTATCGTGTCCGTCTTGTCCCATTTTAGCAATCATAATTCTAGGGCGTCGACCTTCTTTTTGTGCAAATTGGTCTGCTAATTCTCTTGCTTTTTGAAAGCTTTTGTCGTCTTTTATTTCTTTACTATACACGCCAGAAAATGATTTTATTTGTGCTTTATGTCTTCCAAACTCAGCTTCTAAAGCATCGCTAATTTCGCCTAAGGTTGCTCGTTTTTTAGCAGCATCTACGGCTAAAGCTAATAAATTATCTTCACTTGTTTTAGCTGAAGCTGTTAATTTAGCTAATGCTTTGGCTACAGCGTCATTATCTCTGGTTGCTTTAATGCTTTCTAAGCGTTCAATTTGTTGCAGTCGTACGGTTTGATTATCTACTTCGAGTGTAGAAATTGGATCTTCTTGTTCTAATCTATACTTGTTTACACCAACAATAATATCTTGGCTAGAATCGATTCTGGCTTGTTTGCGAGCAGCAGCTTCTTCTATTCTTAATTTCGGAATTCCGGCCTCAATTGCTTTTGTCATTCCACCTAATTCTTCAACTTCTTCAATTAGTTTCCAGGCTTGGTTTACGATGTCATTAGTTAGTTTTTCAACATAATAACTGCCTGCCCAAGGGTCAACTGTTTTTGTGATTTTAGTTTCTTCTTGTAAATAAATCTGTGTGTTTCTTGCAATACGTGCAGAGAAATCAGTAGGTAACGCAATAGCTTCATCTAACGCATTAGTATGTAAACTTTGTGTACCACCAAAAGCAGCAGCAGAGGCTTCGATACAAGTTCTAGCCACATTATTAAAAGGGTCTTGCTCTGTTAAACTCCATCCTGACGTTTGACAATGTGTTCTAAGTGCTAAAGATTTTTGGTTTTTAGGGTTGAATTGTTTTACTAATTTTGCCCAGAGCATACGTGCTGCGCGCATTTTAGCGATTTCCATAAAATGATTCATGCCAATGGCCCAAAAGAAAGAAAGGCGAGGCGCAAACGTGTCAATATCCATGCCAGCATCTAATCCTTTTCTTATGTATTCTAAACCGTCAGCTAGGGTATAAGCTAGTTCAATGTCGCAAGTAGCACCAGCCTCTTGCATGTGGTATCCAGAGATGCTGATACTGTTGAATTTAGGCATGTTTTTGCTCGTGTATTCAAAAATATCAGAGATAATTTTCATGGAAGGTGTTGGTGGATAAATGTAGGTGTTTCTCACCATAAATTCCTTAAGAATGTCATTTTGAATGGTTCCTGCAAGTTGCTCTGGTTTTACACCTTGTTCTTCGGCAGCAACAATGTAAAATGCCATAATTGGTAAAACCGCACCATTCATAGTCATGGAAACCGACATTTTATCTAGTGGAATTTGGTCGAAGAGTGTTTTCATGTCTTCAATAGAATCAATAGCAACACCTGCTTTACCAACATCACCAACAACACGTTCGTGGTCAGAATCGTAACCTCTATGTGTAGCTAAATCGAAAGCAACGGATAATCCTTTTTGTCCTGCGGCTAAATTTCGTCTATAAAATGCATTACTCTCTTCGGCAGTTGAAAAACCAGCGTATTGTCTAATAGTCCAAGGTCTACGAACGTACATTGTTGAGTAAGGTCCTCGTAAGTTCGGAGCAATACCAGCGACAAAATTTAAATGTTCTAAACTTTTAATGTCCTCTTTAGAATACGTTGGTTTTACATTGATATTTTCTGCAGTTAAGAACGCTTTTTGTTTATCTGACTCTAGGTTTAAGGCTTCTTGCTTTAATGCTATATGTTGAAGTTTTTTTCTGCTCATAATATCATTTTTTCTAAAAACGGGTCAAAATTTACATCAAAAGGTGTTGTAAGATTGATTAATGCCGTTTTTTTATTTGAAGACACAAAGTAAACGTGTTGGTAGGCTTGGTGGTGAATCTTTCTATCTTCAATTTTAAAAATGGCTTTGAATATTTGAGTGCCACCATTATTGTTGTGTTTGGCAGTGATTTTAGTGTAATCTAAATCTGTGACACTAGACATTTCTTCTTGGTTTTGTCTAATTATGCCTAACAAATATTTAGCATCTTGCCTTGTAATTGGTGTGTAAGGAATTGTATTAATGGTGTAAGAGGAATTTGCTGTGCTATCAAAAAAGATGTAATAATTACCCTCCATTTCGCGGATATTCCTAAGTCTTGCGCGTTCAATTTCTAGGTCTTCATTATTGACGACGAGAGAATCGATTAATGTGGTATATTCTACAGCATTATAGGGCTTGAAACTCTCAGGTAGAAATACCTTTATACCATCGTTATCTAGAAAATGTTGTTTGCCTAAAAGCTGGTCTGATGTGTTAACTTGCGTCCAATCTTGTATTTCTTTTGCGACTTCAAAACATGATGTTAAAAACAAAATAAATATACCAAAAATCAGGAATATAGTTTTTCTCAATACCATATGTTATTCGTTATTTAATCTTTTGATTTCCAGTTTTTCAGATATTCTCTTCTCGATTATTGGTTCAATTAGAGTTTTGCGATTCTCTATTTTTAAAAATGGACTAATTTCTAGGTCGTTTTTCATTTTGTCCGCAAGATTTGGATGTTTATTTGTTCCTAAGAGCACTATATCTTCAGCATCGAATTCGGCTTGTTCTTTAGTTGCACTTTCTTTAATTTTTCTTTGAATTGTACCTTCTTTTAGTTGACTTAAAAAGCCTCCGTTGGCTTCAATATTTTTAAAAAGTTGTAATGCTTTTTCTGCTAATTGTTCGGTTAAAATTTCAATATAATAAGCACCATCTGCAGGATTATTTACTTTGTCAAAGTAGCTTTCATTTTTTAAAACTAAGAGTTGATTTCTAGCAATACGATCACCAAATTCGTTTGGTTTATGAAACAGTGAATCGTAAGGTAAATTGCAAATTACGTTTGCTCCACCTAAAATAGCACTCATACATTCTGTGGTAGTTCGTAACATATTTACATTATAATCGTAAATAGTTTTATTGCGTTTGCTTGGTGTGGCAATAATTTTACAACTTGTGTTAGTGTTATATTCTGAAGCTAACGTTGACCATAATTGACGTAAAGCTCTTGTTTTTGCAATTTCGAAAAAGTAGTTAGAACCAACTGCGATGTTGAATGTTACTTCTAGTTTGTTTAGTGAGTTGTTTTTGTTGCTTTCTAGATGGTTAAGGTATTCGTTAACGTGCGCTAGGCCATAAGCCAATTGTTGTACAATAGTTGCACCTGCATTTTGATATAAGCTTAAATCTACACTTATTTGATGCGTTGAATTAAGGATAGCGTCAAACTTTTTGTAATCATCATTTAAATTGCTAAACCAGTTGCCTGTTCTTGCTAGGTTGCCAATGATGTCTGTATGTATTGCAACTTTAGATTTTTGGGATGAACTTTGCGTTACCGTGCACAGTTTTTCAACAAAAATTTCAGAAATAAAATGGCATCTAATAGTAATACTGGTTTTAGATAAATCTATATTTTGAAATAAATCGTCTACAGAAACTGCTTCAGACGCTATGTTGAATAAAATATGTTCTGCTCCTCTTTCAAGGGTATCTTGAGCCTTGAGATTTGCTTCTTTCGCATTAGTCACTGAAATAGATTGACAGATGTCCCATTCGGTTGCTTTACTATTTGAAACTTCAGGTAAAGTTTCAAACTCATCAGCATGATAAAATGGTTTTACATTGATGTCCTCGTTAGTTTTCCAGATTAAAGTATTGTTATAATCTGCACCTTTTAAGTCCATTTGTATTTTTTGTTTCCATGCTTTTGAGGAAACGGGTTCAAAATCTTTAAATAATGATTTACTCATCTTGTTTTTGTTTCACTAAACTATCTTCGTACTCAATTATGTAAATGTCTTCGTTTGGCTTTTTCATGTAGTAATTTTCGCGTGCTGTGCGCTCAATACCTTCTTCTGTGCTCAATTCTTTAATGGCTTTGTCGTCTTTAGCCATTTCATTTCTATAGTGTTCTTTTTGGTATTCAAGCTCATCGATGTCTTGGTTTAATTCATGATGGAATAACCAAGAGTGTGCATCAAAAAATAACATCCAAACCACAAAAACAACCAGAACAATAACATATATGTTCTTAATTGGTTTTAGATATTTAGAATTGAATATTCCCATTAGAGTCTTTCGTTAATTATAGTTTTAACGATATCTACGGCTACCGTGTTGTATTTGTTATTAGGGATTATAATATCTGCATATTCTTTCATTGGTTCAATGAACTGTTGATGCATTGGTTTTAAAGTGTTTTGATAACGCATTAAAACTTCATCTATATCTCTTCCTCGTTCCGTAATATCTCGTTTTAAACGACGAATTAAACGTTCGTCTGAATCTGCATGAACAAATATTTTAATGTCAAATAAATCACGAATTTCAGAATGAGAAAGTATTAAAATTCCTTCAACAATCATTACTTTTCTTGGCTTAGTTACAATAACATCGCCAGTTCTGTTATGTTTAACAAAAGAGTAAACAGGTTGGTTAACAGACTTTCCTTCTTTTAATTCTTTGAGGTGTTGTTCTAATAATTCGAAATCAATAGATCTAGGATGGTCAAAATTAATTTTTACGCGTTCTTCAAAACTTAAATGCGTAGTATCTTTATAGTAGGAGTCTTGAGAAATTACACCAACTTCACCTTCTGGTAACTCTTTTAAAATAGTGTTGACTACTGTTGTTTTTCCGCAGCCAGTACCACCTGCAATTCCTATAATAAGCATATTTTTATCTTGATTAGTTTGAGTGCTACAAATTTAATTATTTAAGTATAATGAATGGCTATAACTCCGAAACTTTCTCAGTTGTAACAAAGTTATCAATTTTATTTCCCCAACTATTGTTTATATAGTTGATGACATCCGCAACTTCTTGGTCTGAAAGTCCTAAAGGAGCCATTGTGCTACTGTATGTAGTATCATTTACAATTATTTTACCAGATAATCCGTTTTTTACAGCTTTGATGCTCTCTGTTTGGTTGTCTCTTAAATAATCTGAATCGGCTAAAGGAGGAAATACTTTAGGAATACCTTTTCCATTTGGTAGATGGCAAGTAATACACATATCGTTGTAAATTAAATGACCTCGTTTTATACTTTCTTCAAGTGTAGATTGGGTTTGATTTTGTGCAATTAGATTCGGTTTTTTGCTATTCGAATTGCAAGATGTAAATGCTATTACTCCAATTAATAAAATGACAATGCTTTTCATTCTCTGATTAATTTTACAATTCCTAAATTTTCAACGCCAACGTAAATATAACCATCTGGTCCTTGGTTTACGCTTCTAATTCTGCCAAGACCGTCTAGTAATCTTTCTTCTTTTACAACTTTGTTATCTTTTAAAGTACACATGTTTAAATATTGAAATTTTAAAGAACCAATAAGTAGGTTGCTTTTCCAATCACCATATTTGTCACTATTAATAAAAGCCATTCCACTTGGAGCAATGGATGGATCCCAATAATGAATTGGTTGTTCTAAGTCTTCTTTTTCTGTTATATCTGTGAATTTAGTACCGCTGTAATTTACTCCGTAGCTAATAATTGGCCAACCATAGTTTTTTCCTGCTTCAATAATATTTATTTCATCACCTCCTTTTGGTCCATGCTCATGTGACCAAATGGCGCTTGTTTTAGGGTGTAGAGTCAGACCTTGTGGGTTTCGATGTCCATATGAATATATTGCAGTTTTTGCATTAGCTTCATTTACAAACGGATTATCTTCAGGGATTGAGCCGTCATCATTTATTCTATAAATTTTTCCGCAGTCTCTAGTAATATCTTGCGGATTTTCATCTCTGTTTCCGCGATCTCCTATGGTAAAAAACAAACAATTACTATCGTCAAACACTAATCTTGATCCAAAATGCTGACCTTTTGAAGTGTCTGGAGTTGCTTTATATAAAACCTCTAAGTCTATTAAACTGCTCTCTTTAAGTTTAGCTCTTGCTATAGTTGTGTTTCCGCCTGAACTATTATTGTCGGAAGACGCATATGAAAAATAAATCCATTTATTTTCCTCATAGTTGGGATGTAAAATAATATCTAATAAGCCACCTTGACCGCGTAGGTATATTTTTGGTAATCCTGTGATGTTTGTTTTCTTACCGTCTTCGAAGTGAATTAATTCTCCTGATTTTTCCGTTATAAGTATAGATTTATTAGGAAGAAATGTAAAACTCCAAGGATTAACAAGGTTTGGGACGATTACTTCATGACTATTTTTTGTGTTTATAGGGTTCTTGTCTTGAGCACAAGCAAAAGTAGAGGTCAGAATTATAACGATAAAAATGTTTCTTAAATTCATAGTAGTGACGGATAAAAAAGAATTAGATTTTAAAGTTAAAAAAATGTTGTTGGATTATAAAGAAAATCTATATATTTGCAGTCCGAAAACGGGAAACCAAAATTCGGGGTGTAGCGTAGCCCGGTTATCGCGCCACGTTTGGGACGTGGAGGCCGCAGGTTCGAATCCTGCCACCCCGACTTTTTAACAAAAAAGCTCAGCATTGCTGAGCTTTTTTGATTTTATATGTGATTAGAACCACTCAAAGTGAATTCCTGAAGCTATAACTGCACCTGTTAAGATAACAAGTACAAGGATTATTATTCGAGTTCCAAATAGTGTTTTGTCATTTTTTTGAAAGATATAATCTCTTCTTTCCTCGTCTTCTTCTTTTATAAATTTCATGATTTAAGATTTTATTTGTTAATATATATTGTTTTCTTATTGACAAAGGCTAGCATGCCTTCTTTAGATAATTCTCGACCAAAACCTGAGATTTTGGTACCACCAAACGGTAGTCTTGGGTCAGATTTCACCATTTCATTTATAAAAAAGGCACCATCTTCAATTTCTGAAATACGTTTTGTTGCCGATTCATAGTCTGAGGTAAATACCATAGTTCCTAATCCGAATTTTGAATTAGAAGCTGTCTCGTAAGCTTCGTTTTCAGAACTTACTTTAATAATAGCTGCTAATGGTCCAAATGTTTCTTCTTTGAAAACAGGCATTTCAGACGAGACATTAGTTAGTATGGTAGGTTGATAATTTGAACCATTACGCTGATTTCCATATAAAACTTCTGCACCTAAGTCAATTGATTTTTTTACTTGTTCTTCTAAAATGTCGGCTAAATCTTCTCTAGCTAAACAAGAAATTGTTGTGTCTTCTTCAATTGGGTTGCCATATTTTAAACCTTCGACTTTTGATTTGAATTTTTTTATGAACTCATCATATATCTCTTCAACAACAATAAAACGTTTGGCAGCAATGCAACTTTGACCAGAATTTTGCATTCTTGCCTTAAATATAGTGTCCATATATTTATCTAAGTCAGCATCTTTTAAAATTATACATGCATTGTTTCCACCTAACTCTAAAAGGGATGGCTTCAGGTTTTTACCTGCGATTTCTGCAATTTTTCGTCCAGCTTTTTCGCTTCCTGTTAAGGAGACGGCCTTAACGATTTCGTCTTCCATAATTTCTTCAATACCATTATGGTCTGTAATGAGAGTTTGAAAACAACCTTTAGGAAATCCTGCATCAATGAAAAGTTTTTCAATAGCAATTGCACAACCTGTTACGTTAGAGGCATGTTTTAACAATGCTACGTTTCCAGCTGTTAATGTTGGTATTGCAAATCTAAAAACTTGCCAAAACGGATAATTCCAAGGCATAACGGCTAAAATACAGCCTAATGGGTCATAACTGATGAAACTTTCGTGTGCTTCAGTTTCAATAATATCGTCTTGTAGAAATTGGTCAGCATTTACAATGTAAAAATCAATAAGTAAGGTGCATTTTTCAATTTCAGCTTTACTTTCTAGAATTGGTTTTCCCATTTCCTTGGTAATAAGTTCACTTAATTCAGCTTTGTTCGTATCAATCTCATTAGCTAAATTTTGTAATAATTTAACCCGTTTAGAAATTTTTAGATTTTTCCATTCACCAAAAGTTTTATTTGCTAGGTCTAGTTTGTCTTTTAAATCATCCTTAGAATCTAACTTATAAGTGTCGAGTTGATTGCCATTAAAAGGATTGTATGTTTTTATTTCTGTTTTCATAATATTTTGGTTCTTCTACAAATTTAGTTGTATTAATTCTCATGCTTTAATGCAATTACTAAAATGTTTAACGCTAACAGTAAATAGCATTACAGCTAATATCGCTATCTAAAGAGTTAAGCTATGATTGGTCTTGCTTATATCTTTGTATCACAGCAAAGCGCTGAATACTATAATTAATTTAAATACATAATAACATGAGTAATAACGGAAATACAGTTTTAGGAATATTAGCAGGAACAGCAGTAGGAGCAGTTTTAGGAATTCTATTTGCACCAGATAAAGGAAGTGCAACGAGACAAAAGATTGCAGATGAAGCTGCTGCAAGAAGAGATTTAGTAGCAGAGAAAGCAACAGAATTGAGAGACTCTTTAGGAGATACTATTTCTTCGCAAAAAGAAAATTTAGACCATCAAGTAGAATCTATAGTGTCTAATGCTAGTTACAAGGCCGAAGATGTGATTACAACACTAGAGGCTAAGTTGAAAGATTTAAAAGCGAAGAATAAGAATTTACAGAAAAAAGCCTAATCTATGAGTGTATTTGAAGACATTAATTACACCACAGAAAAAGCTTCCAATATTGGTGAGCGCTACATAAGAGCGTCTCACCAACATTTTAAATTGAAGATTTTTCAACAGTTAACGTTGTCATTAAGTTTAATGGCCAAAGTTTTAGCTGTTGGTAGTCTTTTGTTTGCAGGATTGGTGTTTTTATCTGTTTCAGGAGCTATGATTTTAGGTAAAACTTTGAACAGTTACGCGCTGGGATTTTTAATAGTTGGTCTCATATATATTATGATTTCAATTATAATTTATAAACTAAGAGCCAAATTCAATACAATAATAATAAAGAAGGTTGGACAAAATTTTTTCAATTAAAATGAAGACATATACAACATTTGAAGATATAAATAACGACTTAAAGCGCTATCAATTAGAGCGCGACATCGCTTGGGAAGAGCTCAAGTTAATTAAAAACGAGTATAAAGAAGATTTACACCCCTTAAATTGGGTAAGTACGGCCTTAAAACTAACTGGTAAATACAGTTTTATTGCATTAATTAAAAAGTGGTTTTTGAAATAAAATGCTAACTTACAGTTACTTTTTTCGGAATTTGAGCTTTAAATTCGTTTGGAGAAACGTTGAATTTTTCTTTAAATATCTTAGAAAAGTAACTTCTGCTCGTAAAGCCAATTGTGTATACCACCTGAGAAATGTTTAAATCACTTGTTTTTAACAAATCTCTAGCCAATTCTAGTCTTACATGTCTAATAAATTCAGTGACGGTTCTAGTATATAAAAACTTAAAACCATCCTGAAGTTTTGCTTGCGACAAACCAGATTCTACAGATAAATCCTCTAAATTATATTGTTTGGCAGGATTTTTTAATATCTGCTGACCAATTTTTCTAATGCGTTTTAATTCGCTTTTTACCAAAGAGGTTGGTAATTCAACACCTTGAGATTGTATATTGTATTGTTGAATATGTAAAGATAGAATTTCATAAACTTTGGCTTCCATTTTTAAAATACGCAACATACCTTTTGTTTTGATGTTGTGTAATTTTTTTACATGGTCAGCCATTTTTAGGTTTAAGGTTCCATGATGAGAAAAACGATTATCATGGTCAGTATCTACAAATACTTCTTGAAGTTTTTTATTTAAAGTAGAAACTTTAGTGGTTCGTTTCTTTAAAAAATCTTTTCTAACAATCTGAATGATGTTAGTTTCAATTTTCACACCTTCTTTAAAATGTAAACAATTGATTCCGTCAGTTTTATTGGTAAAAATGAGCGTTTGAAATTGTTCAATTAATACTTCTTTACTTTGTATACCAAATCGATGAAAAAACTCACCCTGAAGATTGTATATAAAACGTATAGGATTAAACTCGGTGGCTTCAATTCTCATCACTACTTCATTGTGAAACTCTATATCATAAATCATTAGATTTACGCCCCAATCAAAAGGAATCACTTTAACAGTTCCTTTGGCCTTATTGTTATCAACAACTAAGGTAGATTCTCCCCAACGTTCTAAAATTTCACCACCAATATTATTTTGAAGTTGCTCAATAATATCCTTAGTGTTCTCTGCACTTATTTCTATTTCAGTCATAATTTATTCGTTTAACAATAGAGTTAAATCAATACGTTAAAAGTAATCTGTTTGCTTTTGGCATTAGAACTTTCGTTCTTATTGTATGTTCAAATAAATCTAAATCTTCTTAGGTGTATTAGCCTATTTCATAGAATAATTAGTTTCGAAGTAAAGATAAATTAAATTCAATATGATTTTTTATTTTTTTAAGCTTTACAGTTAATTTTTAAATCTATTGAGCAAAACGATTGAACATCATGGAATTATATTTGAATAACCATAAAAATAACAAGACATGAAAATATACGAAGCCATCAGAAATGACCATGATATTCAGAGAGAACTTTTAGAAAAACTGGTAAAAACATCAGGAGATACTGATAAAAGACATCAGATATTTTCAAACTTAAAAAAAGAGTTGGATTTGCACGCCAATGCTGAAGAAAGACATTTTTACAAACCTTTAATTCCGATTGATATGATGCAAGAACATGCAAGACATGGAATTGCTGAACACCATGAAATTGACGAACTCATAGAGCAATTGGAAAAAACAGAAATGGATTCCTCTGCGTGGTTAAAAATAGCGAAAGACCTAAAGCATAAAGTTGAACATCATTTGGAAGATGAAGAACATACGTTTTTTCAATTGTCAGGTAAAGTATTAACTGAAAAACAAAAGGACGAATTAGGAGTAAAATATAATGCTTATATGAATGAAAATAGGTAAGCGCTCCATTAATTAGTGATAAAAGCGCAAACAATTCTATTTGAGTTAAAACTGTAATCTATTGCATTAAGAAGTACTTGCAGGTACTATTAACTTTGTTGTAGTTAAGAAAAAGAAATATTAAATACAGATGTCAATTGGTACACATCTCAAAAATAAAGTACCATAAATTTAAAATTAAAAATATGAGTACATACACAGAAGAAGTTGGGAAAAAACTAAACAATTTATTAGAAAAAACATACGACGCTGAAAAGGGGTTTAAAAAGGCTGCTGAAAACATAAATCATGAACCGTTAAAATCTTATTTTAAAAATAAAGCGCAAGAGCGTTACAATTTTGGACACGAGTTAAAACAAGAAATTAGAAGTTTTAATCAAGATGTCGAAAAAGGCGGAAGTTTAACAGGTACAGCACACAGAGCATGGATGGATATTAAAAGTTTACTATCCTCAGACGCAGAAGAATCTATGTTAAATGAAGCCATTAGAGGAGAAAAAGCAGCTATTGAAGAATATGAAGAAGTGTTAACAGAACAGAGTCTTCCTATGAGTACAAAATCAATATTGCAATCGCAAAAATCCACAATTAATAATGGATTGGCTAAAATTAATTCTTTGGAAGATTTACATTAATAGTAGGTAATAGTTAGGTTAGGTTAGGTTAGGTTAGGTTGAAAAAGGTGTCATATGTAAATATGGCACCTTTTTTTTGTAATAACTTATTTGATATGAGTTAGTAATCCTTTCGATTGGGCTAAAGCAGAACGGTTATTATATATATCTTTATATCAAGGAATTAGACGAGCTAATTTCTATAAATTAACACTAAAACCATAAAAATATGTTACGTTGGACAATCACATTCATTATAATAGCAATCATAGCAGCTGTACTTGGGTTCGGAGGAATAGCAGGTGCTGCAGCAGGAATCGCAAAAATTATCTTTTTTATCTTTTTAGTACTATTTGTACTATCATTATTAAAGAGTCTCATTAAGAAATAGATATTAAATTATAAATAAAATTATTAGCCTTGAGAATATATAAATTCTCAAGGCTTTTTTTGTTTTCACGGAAAACCGTGATATTGAGGGTTTTCGTTATTTGTATTATTGTAATACCAAATCGCACAAAACAGTATTGTAATCTAGTTTTAGAAAATAGAAAACCAATATGTTACTTTTGTGTCTAGAATTTTAAAAAGGCAATGCAAATTAGAAAAACAATTTTTCTTTTATTAAGTATGATATGTTTTCTAGGGTTTACTCAAGAACAACAATATAATTTTAAAGCATTTGGTCATATGCCAAAGGTTGTAAGTAATGATTTCTTTGTAATGTTAAACACAGCCGAAACACAACAAATAAGATTTAAGTATTTAGACACTATAGCTCAGATTTATTTAAATTCTGGTCATGCAGATTCTTTGATGCATTATGGTAAATTAATTAAAAGCGAAGCGTTTTATAAAGATTCAACATTTCAAAATATTAAAAATATTAGGTTTAGAGCTTTGTATTATGAAGGTGTTGCTGCTCATAAAATGGGATTGTTAGATGAAGCCGTTAAATCTTGTATTCAAGGTGTTGAAACTTCAACTTCAGAAGATTATATTCATAATTACTTAAAATTACAGTTAGCAGAAACCTATTTGTTTAAAGGAGAATTTAAGAAATGTAAAGAACTGCTTGAAGGATTACCTCAAGATAAAGCTAACTCTCATTTTTATTTAAAAAACAGCATAGTTAAAAGTCATTTTTTAATTTTAGAAAAGGATTATGGTTTAGCAAAAACTATGATTAATAGTGCTTTGTCTGAAGATTTTATAAAAGATTATCAAAAGCTGAGGTTAGAATTACAGCTCAATTTATCTGAAATAGATTTGAGGCAAGGCAATTTTGAAACCTTAATTGATAGTTCTGAAGCCATAAAAGTTGAAGCGCTTAACAGTGGGTTTTACGATTTATTTATAGAAGCAACGTTAGATGTAGGTTATGGTTATGCGATGTTGGGAAATTTTGACATTTCTGAAATAGCATTAAGTACAGCTTATGTAAATACCATTCAATGGAATCGTTTAGAGCTGCAACAAAAGGTGATTAGTGCTTTAGTAAAACTTTATAATGCTAAGGAAGATTACCAAAATGCTTATAGCTTAATGACCCAATACCAAAGGGTAAATCGTGAAATTGCAGATAATCAGAATCAACGATTGGTTAAAGATATAGAGCTTAAATACGAAACTTTAAAAAAGGAGAAAGAAATTAATCAACTACAAGAAGACCAAATAATAAAAGAAGCTGAAATTGAACGTCAGAAAACAATTAAACATGCTTTTTTAATTGGTTTTTTGGTAATACTCATTCCAATTATTCTTTTATTAATTGTGTATTATCAAAAACTACAAACGCAAAGTTTAGTTAATAAACAACAAGAAGCTATTAACCAGCAAGAAGTTAAGACCTTATTGCAATCTCAAGAATTAGATTTAGCTAAAAATGCTATTGCTGTGCAATCTAAAGAGCGCGACCGTATTGCTAGAGAATTACATGATAGTATTGGTGGAAATTTAGCAGGTATTAAATTAAAGATGAATAGTCTAGGTGACCATCAACCAGAATTTAGACAAATTTTAAATCAGCTCGATGCTACTTACGATCAGGTTAGAGAGATTTCACATAGTTTAATTCCTAAAGAATTTGAAGCATCTGCTTTTACCGATCTGGTAAACAATTATATTCAAAATATAAAGGAAGGCGCAACAGAGGATTTGCGTTTTGATGCTTATCCTAAAGATGCTATAAACGCTGTTAATCTTCCGATGCAAGTAGCTCTGTTTAATATCATAAAAGAACTAGTAACCAATGCTCTAAAACATGCAAGAGCTGAAGAAGTAAGTATTCAGTTAACATCACCTAACGACGAAAAAAGCATTGAACTTATTTATGAAGATGATGGTAAAGGTTTTAACTTAAATGACGAGAGTAAAGGTATTGGGTTGAATAATATTGAAAAGAGAGTTTCGGACTTTAACGGAACAATTTCCATAAATACAGCCGAAAATAGAGGAACTGTAATAAGTATCAGCTTGCCAAAAACATAAAATATGAACACACCATTCTCCATAATTATTGCAGACGACCATTCTATGTTTTTAGATGGATTAACGAGTATTTTAGCTGAAGAAAAATCAATTAATATTATTCTTACAGCAAAAACGGGAACGCAAGTATTAAAATATCTTAGAATTAATACGGACGAAAAAATAGACTTAGTCATTACCGATATTAATATGCCAGAAATGGATGGCGTAGAACTCAATGCAGCTATTAAAGCCGATTTTCCAAAAATAAAAACACTTGTTGTTAGCATGCTCGAAGATGCTAAAAAGATAAAAATACTTACCGAAGCCAATGCTAATGGTTACATTTCTAAAAATGCAGAGAAGGCTGAATTATTAAAAGCTATTAAGTCTATTTTAGAAGGACAAAACTATTTCTCACCTCGTATTAAGCAAATTTTAATGGAAGCTATGTTTTCTGCGAAATCAGAACCTGAAATATCTTTAAGCAAGCGAGAAACAGAAGTTTTAAAACTAATAGCACAAGAATTTACAACACAAGAAATTGCCGACCAATTATTTTTAAGCAAACATACTATTGAGAGTTATCGTAAAAACCTTATCTCAAAGCTTGGGGTCCGCAATTTAGCTGGTCTTACACGTTATGCCGTGGAGAAAGGAATGCTAGAGTAATTACCTTATCCCTGAAAACAGGGTAATCATTTTTACTACTTACCGTCTGTTGTGTACTTGCTTATTTACTGAAATTTGTATCATATTAATCACTAAAAAATTAGAACTTATGATTTACGGAATTTCATTAATCCTTTTGAGCATTATCGCAGTGCCATCACTTATTTTATCTAAAAAATCTAATGCACAAGAGTTGTTAGACAAAGTAGCACCTTACCAAGGTTGGATAGGTATTGTCTTTTGCTTTTTTGGGGTTTGGGGAATTATTTCAGCCTTCCTTAATATGGGTTGGTTATCAGTTGCGCCAATTTGGTGGATTACATTATTGGCAGGTAGTTTTGTAGAAGCTACACTTGGTTTTATGCTAGGATTTGGCATGATTAACAAATTGCTTTTAAGTAAAAACGAAGCAGCAAAAGAAAAAGCGGCAAAGCTAAGAGAGAAATTAGCACCAAAACTTGGAAAATTAGGCATATTAGGTCTTATAGTAGGAGGTTGGATGATAGCAGCATCTTTCATGTTTTCAGTAGTGTAATGGAGAACCTTTAAAACAAAAATCAAGATGAAACAGTTTATTGTAGCCTTACTATTGTGTATTTCAACAATTGGAATCGCACAGAGCCCAACGACGGAACGTACTATCTCAACTAATGGTTCTGTAGCCATAGAGTCAAAAGAATTACTTTATAAAACAGATATAACCTTATCCTTAGAGAACAGTTACTATGCAGAAAATCCATGCACATCAATTGATGAATTGAAAACTAAATATTTTGAAGCAGCTCAAAAACTTGGTGTTGATACTTCAAAATTTATTCAAGATGACTTGGCTTATGCAGCCACTGGATATAGAAAAGGAGGAACTTTGCTTCATTTTGAAACTAAAGATAAAGCTGAAATTCTAAAAGTAACCAGCATCAGTATGGCACAAGTAATGCCTTCTTATGTTCAGGTTAAAGATATAATTTCAGAAAAACAAACTAAGGAATTGGTAGCAAGAGCTATTGCTGAGGCTCAAAAAAATGCTAATATTTTAGCAGAGGCTTCAGGAGAAAAAATAGATAGAATCTATTCAATTAATAGCTATGACTTAGATGGTGATTCTTATTGGAGAACACCAAGTTCGGGACCATCTTATCTAAGATTAACCGTTGTTTATTTATTAAAAGACTAATACTTAGTTTTTATGGTATCACTTATAGGAAAGTGATTTATTAGTTAGGGTTAAAGTCTGCGTTCATCATTCCCAAAGGTGTTCGCAGACTTTACATTTTTAATGAGATTAAGGTTTATTCAACACGTTCATAATTTTCAGAATAGATTTTATTACCATCTTCATCGAGTTCAATTTGCTCAAAACGGTTCTCTGATAATTCTAGTGCGAAATTAAATTTTTGATTTTCTTTTATAACTTCATTCATAAACGCAGAACCAAAATCTAATACTTCAGTTAATTTACCATCATCATAATTATAAGACCCATAACCAAAGAATTCAATAGAATCTGTTTTTAATAGTTTACACCACATTACTTTACTGTCAGTGTACATTTTAACCTGTCTAGAAATTGTGTTATTTGAAAAGGAGTCTACAACGACATTGTCTTTGTAATTATAAAATCCTACGAGTTCCCAAGTACCTTTTAACTTGTTTCTGTTTGTCTCTATTTCTGTTTTCACATCTGTAGATTCAATTTCGCTTTTTGGTTCGTCTTTACAAGCCATTACAAGCAAGAATACCATGCCTAATATTAAAAAATTTGATTTCATAATTATTTAGATTTAACAGTTAAACCCTTATAAATTACAAAATTATAAATTGAAAACTGCTGTATTTAAAATAATTATATAACTATAGATAGTGTTGATAACTTCTCTGTAAGGTTTTATCCAAAAAACCTACTTTTGTTTTAGCTATAAAATATAAGATTATGTCTGATACAATTGAAAGAGTAAAATGTTTAATTATAGGTTCTGGACCTGCAGGTTATACTGCCGCAATTTATGCGTCTAGAGCTAATATGGCTCCTGTTTTATACCAAGGAGAACAACCAGGTGGTCAATTGACAACGACGAATGATGTTGAGAATTTCCCAGGTTATCCTGAAGGAATTACAGGACCAGAAATGATGATGCAATTACAAAAACAGGCTGAACGTTTTGGTACTGATGTACGTCATGGTTGGGTGAGTAAAGTTGATTTTTCTGGGGATGTTCATAAAGCTTGGATAAATGGAGAAAAAGAAATTCATGCAGATACCATTATTATATCAACAGGTGCTTCAGCCAAATACTTAGGTTTACCTTCTGAGCAAAAATATTTAAAATTAGGTGGAGGTGTTTCTGCTTGTGCAGTTTGTGATGGTTTCTTTTATAGAAATCAAGAAGTTGTTATAGTTGGAGCAGGTGATTCAGCTTGTGAAGAAGCTCATTATTTATCTAAGCTATGTAAAAAAGTTACAATGTTGGTAAGACGTGATGAATTTAGAGCATCTAAAATTATGTCTCAACGAGTTAAGAATACAGAGAATATTGAAATCTTATTTAATACTGAAACTGATGAGGTTTTAGGAGATGGACAAGTTGTAAATGGCGTTAGAGTTTTTAATAATAAAACCAAAGAAAAGCATGATATTGAAGCAACAGGCTTCTTTGTGGCCATTGGTCATAAACCAAATACGGATATTTTTAAAGGTATTTTAGATTTAGATGAAACAGGTTATATTATCAATGCTAAGCCAGGTACAAGTAAAACTAATGTAGAAGGTGTATTTGTAAGTGGAGATGCAGCAGACCACGTTTATAGACAAGCTATTACTGCAGCAGGTACTGGTTGTATGGCAGCTTTAGATGCAGAACGTTATTTAGCA
>TARA_R110002049_G_scaffold58690_1_pt1 | contig 33199 bp, 28 predicted proteins | sample TARA_R110002049 | Tara Oceans TARA_R110002049 (sample SAMEA4396941) | marine metagenome | biome: Polar Biome; feature: [SRF] surface water layer (ENVO:00010504); material: water (ENVO:00002006), including particulate matter (ENVO:01000060) such as... | depth 5 m
TTATACATCAATATCGCTATGGCTTCGGAATAGGAGTGCCTTCGCTCAGTAACTCACTTTTATTCAAAGCTTTGGAGTTCGAGGAATCGGCCTCCTGACAGTGTTCTTGAACAGCCAAACAGAATTACAGGAAGAGAAGAATGAATGTCTTTCAGAAGAGTGTCGCTTTAGCCATCGCAGTTTTTTCGATTATGGGAGCTGGCCATGCTCAGCAGGGACCACTTCCTTTCGTTTATATTGGGGGGGTTTCGATGAATTGTACTAGCGCTTCGGGGCAGACAGTGGCCATATATATTGATCCCTCTGTGGACCAATACATAGGTCAGGCGTTGAACAATGGCTATCCTGCAATCATTCTTGGTCCCGGATTCTTCAACAACGTGCCCCCATTTGTGGGACAGTTTTGGTTTCTCCATGAATGCGCCCACCATGTGATTGGTGGTAACGAATCCGGAGCCGATTGCTTTGCAATCAGAAATTTGCGAAATTTGGGATTAGTCAATCACCCCTTGCAAGTGCAGCAGCTACTCTCGCAAATTTCAAACATGCGTGGCTCATTCACTCATTTACCAGGAGGGCCTAGAGCTGCAAATGTTTATAATTGTTTAAACACCTGACAAAGGCGGATTTCATCAAGACTCTGAGCTTTCGGAGTCAATATTGTAACGCTCAGGGCTCTCAATGGTGCCTGTCCAAGGGGATATTGTTACACCCTCAACGTGCGTCTATCAGCTACCACCCGAGCCAAATTATCTATTGTTGTTATTACAATCGCCGCAACCATCATATGGTGGATCTAACGAGGCCAGAGCCTGGAGCACATACTAAAAGTTTAAAACATTTGATGAGTCAAGCCTCCACCCTATTCATCATGCCCAGCCTTGCGCAGGCCGTCCATGATATGCGTGAAATCGTCCGGAGCGGCATTCCATTTGCCGATTTCGGCTGCCGCTGAAATATCAGGTTTGAGGGTTTTCATCATCGCCAGCGATGCGGCAGCTTCCGGACGCTCCAATTGACCCAGTGCGGCGGCACTGAGAATATGAATCCAGTAAAAGTTCGGCATGCTGATGCGTTGAACATCCACCAATACGTCTTCGTATTGGCGCTGATGGTAATGTAGCCGGGCGAAACTGAAATGATACCAGCCGGGATGTAACGGGTTGAGTTGCTGCGCCCGCTTTGACAATGCGATGCCGCGTTCATATTCCCCCATGAACGACAAATAATGGCCGACTTCCGCAAGTATCTCCGGGTCATTCGGGTTGACGTCCAGCGCGCGCTGCGCTTCAGCTTCGAACTTGCCATTATCCTTGCGAAAGAAATGCACGATCGCCAGCCAGCAATGCGCATATGCACTCTGCGGATCGAGCTCAATCGCCTTGAGCGCCATTTTCAAGGCCCGTTCAATCGGGTCCGCTCGCGGATTGGCATCGAACCGGTGTTCGGCAAGATAGACATTGGCCAGCAAGGCGTAAGCTTCAGCATAATTCGGGTCCAGCTCAATCGCTTTTTCAAGCAGATCACGCGCTTCGGCATGCATCATCTCATTCAGGGTTGCCGTATAGGGCCGTGCCCGAAGCAGGCAATCATAGGCATCCATCTCGGCAGGACTTTTTCGCAGCGCTCGTGACAAGGCGGTGCTTTGCATTTTGACACCGAGCGAGGCGACGATCATACGCGTCACCGCATCCTGAACTGCAAAAATATCTTCCAGCTGCCGGTCATAGCGGTCGGCCCACAATGATACGCCGGAAGCCGCCTCGATGAGTTGCACCGCGACGCGAAGCCGCTCGCCATCGCGCCGCACACTGCCGTCAACGATGTAATCCGCCCCGAGTTTACTGGCAATTTCCGCCAGAGGAATATCGCGGCGTTTGAAGTGAAATGACGAACCGCTGGCGATCACCCGCAATTCACGGAAATGCGTCAGATTGGAAATCACATCCTCAGTCAGGCCGTCGCAGAAATAGTCATCCAGCCCTTCGCTGGCGATTTTGAATGGCAGAATTGCAAGCGTCGGCATGCTTGTTGTCTGTTGGGTTTCGCACCATGCGGCAGGTCCTGGATTGGCCGATAACGCTGCCGCAACCATTGTCCGCGCAACTTCCGCCGTGAAGTCCGGATCATCACCTTCCATTACAACTCTGGGCGTCACATCTTCGGCATCACAGGTCACATCGGCAACAAATCTGAAGCCGCGCCGCGGGATTGTGCGGATCACATTCTGCCGCTCGCCAGTGTCGCCGACCGCGCGTCTGAGGGCGAATATCCGGCTGCTCAGGGTGGTATCGGAAACCGCCCGCCCGTCCCACACGGCTTCAATCAGATCATCCTTCGATACAATCCGGTCACGGTTCTGCATCAAATGCCACAGAACATTGAAGACTTGCGGTTCGAGAGCCACGGTTTTGCCCTGTCTGCGCAATTCATAAATCGTTGGATCAAGGTCGAAGGCACCGAAGCGGTAGATCATCCAGGATCGATCTCCCTGACCGAAAAACGAGGTTATCTGAATGTATTCTCAATGCTGTCTTCAAGCAAGGATGCCCGCAGTCTGCCAGAACTGATGTGTACCAAACATCAGCAAAGGAGTTTTTGGATGACCTGGTCACTTAAAGGAACGTATTTTGAGAGCTGCAACTGCAATGTTGCCTGTCCGTGTCTTTTCCTCAGCCCGCCGACCGAAGGGGAGTGTACTGCTCTGGTTGGCTGGCACATTGAAAAGGGCGATGATGAGAGCGTTGATCTTTCCGGGCTCAATGTCGCGCTTGCTGTCCACTCTCCCGGTCACATGGCGACGACCCAGTGGAATGTCGCGGTTTACATCGACCAGCGTGCGACGGAAGCACAGAATGCCAGTCTGATGAAGATTTTTGGTGGACAGGGCGGCGGTCATCCGGCGCGGCTTGCCACCCATATCGGCACAATTCTCGGCGTCAAATCCGTGCCGATTGACTATTCCATCAAGGGTGGAAAGCACGCGCTGAAAATCCAGGAGATTGCTGATGTGGAAATCACCCAGATGACCGGGCAGGGTGACGGACCCGTGACGATTTCCGGTCATCCGCTCTGCATCGCACCGGGGTTTCCGGCAACGGCGGCAAAATCAGCCAAATTGGTCTATACTGATCACGGCATGGCGTGGAACCTGTCCGAAAAGACCGGCGTGTTCTCACCCTTTGCCTATCAGAGCGAACAGTGATGGCAGATGTCGGCTTTCACCGCAGAGCAGGGGGGTGGATGACGCCGGCGCGTCTCACCCTGCTGCTGAGCGGCCCGGTTTTCATTGGTTTAGGGTCGTGGATTTACCTTTCTGTGATGATCGGTGACATGTCGAAAATCCCCGGCATAGCGTCGATGACGATGGCACCGCAGGTGTTTGATCCGATGATGTTGTTCGGCCTGTTTGTGATGTGGTCCGTGATGATGGCGGCGATGATGCTGCCAACGGCCACTCCGATGATCCTGGCCTATGTCAGGATGCAGGCACCGGACCGCGATCACGGTGCCGGCTGGCTGCCGGTGATGATGTTCTGCAGCGGATACATCGTCGCCTGGGCAGGGTTCAGCCTGGCGGCTGCCACGTTGCAGGCCGGTCTGACAAACTTTGCGATGATGTCGCCGATGATGATGAAAGCGGTCACAGGACCGCTCGCTGCGGGCATTCTTGTTGCTGCTGGGCTGTATCAGTTTACACCGCTGAAACAGTCCTGCCTGCATCAGTGCCGCACGCCGCTCAGCTTCCTGATGACGCAATGGCGGGACGGCCGGCTCGGGGCGCTCAGCATGGGGTGGCGACACGGGCTCTTCTGTGTCGGGTGCTGCTGGGTGCTAATGGGGCTTTTATTCGTTGTCGGGGTCATGAATACGGGTTGGATCATCGCCATTACACTATATGTGCTGGTCGAGAAAACTGTTCCGGGCAGCAAGCAGATTTCAAAATTGCTCGGCGGCATCATGACCGGTGTCGGCCTGGCCTGGTTTCTGACGTGACACTCTTGCGGCACCGGTTTGCGGGGCCGCAATGCTGGTTCGCGTTGGTATCACGAAATTGACCGGTACCGGAAATTCGGCTACCGTGAAAAAATGAAGCATAAAAGGACATATCATCAGCGTGCATTGAGCACTGGATCGCGTGGGGCGAAAACTACGCCCCTGGCGGTTAAACTGTTGATGATTGCGAGCGTGGTTATACTCTCAGCTTTCAACGTTTTTGCTGAAAATCCGGCGAATTGGCAGGGGGCAGCGGAAACTGGAATGCCAGCCAGCGAAGCGCTTGTGAGCTTCGCGAACTTCCAGAGCGCTGACGCTTCGGAGATTAACGCTTCAGGCACTGACATTCCAGAAATTATTAGGGCCAGCACGATGCCTGGATGCCCTGTAACAATGAATATGACGGTATCCTGCTGGGTCGCGATGTATCCGGGTAGTGCCGAAGATTTTATTCCAACAGTGACCGTGATGCCCACAGCTTTCGATGCTGCGCCTGCACGGTTTCAACACCATCCCATTCCAGAAGTATTGATACAGCCTCCGCGAGTCTGAGTGATTCTGTCATGTGGCGCTGCGCCGCACCAGTAAACACTCATTCATGCGAGGAAACGTAATCCAATGGAAAATGCACTCGGAATCTCAGGCTATCAGGGCCTGATGATGTCCATCGTGTTCGGACTGGGCCTGTTGGGCATAGCCGGACTGCTTCTGGCTCTGTTCTGGCCGAAACGATGGCAAATGAAATACCGCATGGAGGTCGGCTTCGTTGTCCTCCTGCTCGGGCTGGCATGGTATGCGGATTTCCGCAGCACCGAAATTTATCAAACCTATCAATCATCTTTGCGTGAATCCGGTACGATCAAACCGGATTCGACTGAGCAAGGCGGCGGATTCGACCGCGAATTGCGCGTTATTGCATTCCAGTGGGGCTTTGCTTTTCTCACAGAAGACAATGAAATCAGCCGCAACGCGGCCGTCGTCAAACCGGGTGAGAAGGTGCTGTTCAAGATATTCAGCAATGATGTAATTCACGGCTTTAATATCCCAGCGGTTGGCATCACCACCGAATTCGACCCGGGCGAAGAACGCCAGGTCTGGATCCGGGCACCGGAAAAACCGGGCAAATATCTCATCCAATGCGTCAATTACTGCGGTATCGGACACGCGCAGATGAAGGCATGGCTCGTCGTTGAAGGCGATGAAGAGAATGCCGAGGCCGGCGCATGAGAGCCCTTGAAAATTTCAGGAAAGAAAACTGATGGCAAATTCACTTGACGCCGAACGTATGGGCGGCACATTGAACTGGGAGCCCGAGGACGTCATCTCGCAGATGTCGCTTCGCACGCTTCTGTTTTCCAACGATTACCGCCATATCGCCATCAAAGGCATGCTGACTTCTGTCGTCATGCTTGGTCTTGGCGGACTGATGGCAATGTTGTTCCGAACCGAACTGGCCTTACCGGACCTGCAGTTTTTTGACGCGCGGCCCTATATGTCGCTGTTGACTCTACACGGCATGCTCATGGTGTTCGGCTTTGCAATTCCGCTGGTCATCTCGTTGATGTATTACATGATGCCACGGGTTCTGGGCACGGAAACGCTGCTTTGGGCACGCGGTGCGCAATGGAGCTATTGGCTGCTGATCGTCGCTGCCGTATTGCTGATCATTTCGCGACCTGATTTCACCTGGACGTTCTATCCGCCGATGTCGCTGCGGGTCGGGGGCAATCTGATCTGGCTGGGATACATCGCCGTTCTGCTGGTTGCCATTTCAGAATTTCTTGCCGGCGCTGTGTTGCTACGCAATGGACTGGCCGCCAAGGGACGTTGGAAGAAAATGCCGCTGATGGGCTGGGCCGCACTGTCCGAAGGACTGCTGTTGATCATTTCCACACCGGTTCTGGGATTGGTGGCAGTCTATCTGTTCACCGACTGGATGCAGTATACTGCAATGTTTGATCCGGCCCGGGGCGGCAATGTCATGACCTTCATGTTCCTGTTCTGGTTCTATGGTCACCCTGCAGTCTATCTGCCGCTGGTGCCGGCCATTGCGCTGCTTTACACGCTGTTGCCGCGCATGCTCGGCCGTCCGATGTGGAGCTACTGGTCTGCTGTCATTGCATTTTTGCTGCTGACGCTGCTGTCCTTTGTGGTTTATCCGCACCATTTTCAGCCGGCCACAACCGTAACCACAACGATCGGACGCGCCACACAGATACTGACCCTGCTGATCTTCATTCCCTCAACACTGCACGTCTTCAACTGGATTGCGACTTTGTGGTCCGCACCGATCGCGGCCTCGGCCAAGCGCGCAATACCGTTCAAATTCATGATCGCCTCGATCATATTTTTGATCATTGGCGGCGTCACCGGATATGTGAATGCTCAGGTCGCTGTTGACAGCGATTTTATCCATAATACTTATTGGGTGCCCGCACATTTCCACGCGATGTTTGTTGGATTTGTCGCCAATATGGCGATGGCCGGCATGTATTTCCTGTATCCCTATTTTACCGGACGCATGTTCAGCCAGGGCATGGCCAATACGCATTTCTGGATGTGGCAAATCGGCATCTTCACCAAGGTCATGATGATGTATGTGCTGGGCTATGCCTATTTCCCGCGCTGGGTCGTCGATTATCTCGACCTGCCGCAGTGGTCGATGCCGCAAATGATGCTGACCGGCGGAGCCTATCTGATCGGCCTTGGCTTTATCGTCTTTGTTTTCAACATCATCTGGAGTGCAAAGCGCGGTAAGCCGGTGACAGGCGATGCCTGGCCTGTCCTCCACGAAACCCCGACCGGTCCGGCTGTTGCAGCCCCCGCTGAATAAAGGAAAAACAACATGATTATGCGATTGTTTCTCGGGGTTGGCCTCGTTCTGCTGGCGGTAACCAGCTATTTTGTGGTGGTGGTGCCACCGCCAAATGTTCAACTCGTCCCAAAGGTTTCTGCTGTGACTGTGCTGCAGCGTGAAGGGATACTGCCAACCGGCGATATTGCCGAAAACGAAGAAATCGAGCATGGCATCTTTGAAGTTCCCCCACAGGACGAAGTCATGCTCGAAAGCGCCACAGCCGATATGGACATGAGTGGCATGGATATGGGCGGAAGCACGATGACGATGCCTAACGGCACCGTCATGAACGACAGCGATATGCCCGCAGCCGGTGACACTGCAATGGATATGAGCAATGGCGAGGGTACGATGACGATGCCGGACGGCACTGTCATGAAGGAGAGCGATATGCCCGCAGCCGGTGACACCGCTATGGACATGAGCAATGGCGAGGGCACGATGACGATGCCGGACGGCACTGTCATGAAGGACAGCGACATGCCTGCAGCCGGCGACACGGCTATGGACATGAACAAGGGCAACGAGACCATGACAACGGCGGATGATACTGCCATGGATGGCATGGACACGGCTGAAATGGAAATGGCGGAGGGTGGGCTTGCCTTCAGCGATGACGGTGATTTTGACCGTGAGATCACTCTGTCGATGACCGAATGGACATTTTCCGACCTCAACCTTGAAGTGGCAAAAGGTGAACGGATCCGGTTCACGGTGCGCAATGACGGCCAGACTCTGCATGAGTTCATGTTCATGACGATGCCTGCCATGGCCGCGGTGAACTACCGTGCCAAGCGGGCCGACTGGAATCTGCTTGAGCATGAAGCCCTGTTCGAAAAGTCTCTGCTGCTGCCCGGCGGAGAGATTTCCTTTATTGTCGAGGTGCAGCAAACAGGCAATTGGATGTTCATGTGCATGCTGCCATATCACATGCAGATGGGCATGATGGGACAGATGGCGACGCCCGGCTCGGCTATGAACATGTAAGTTCGGTTTGCCGAAACTGGCGGCGGCGTATGATCTAAAGCGCGCCGTCGCCATTTTCAGCGTGGATGCAGCCAGCTTGGCAGGAAGCTGTAGGCATCGCGCTTCATGTCAGGATTGAAACTGACTTTGTGCTCGTTCAACAAGGTCTGCAGCGATCCGTCATTGAACGCATCAAACGCCTCCGTAGCACCGCCAATATGCTAGCCGCCGATGAATATCTGCTGAATTGTCGGAACACCGGTCATCTGCCGCAGCACGACGCGGATGTCGCTACACTCACCCCATCGAGAATTTATTTTTGGGCAAGAGCTTAGGCCGACAGATGATCGATGGCATCCGGATGTGCCTTGGTGTCTGGTTTAAAATGCTTTTGCGGGCGTGAAGATGCGAGAAAGCGACGGTCAATCGAGCCTGATGGCTGGAGCGATTTACCGCAATCTCACCATTCTGCCGAAATATACTGTGTCTCCATGAACTCCAGCATACCTTCATGGCCGCCTTCTCGCCCGAGGCCGGACTGCTTGACCCCGCCAAATGGCGCTGCCGGGTCCGAAACCAGGCCGCGATTGAGCCCGACCATGCCATATTCCAACCGTTCACAAACCCGCAGGGCACGTTTCATATCCTCGGAAAATACATATGCAACAAGGCCGTATTCGGTGTTGTTTGCACGGCGGATGACGTCTTCTTCGTCTGTGAAGCTCTGCAACGCAGCTACAGGGCCGAATATCTCGTCATGCACGCAATCAGCGTCTTCCGAAACATTGGACAGCACGGTCGGCGGATAAAAATATCCCTTGCCGTTCGGGCGCGTTCCACCCAGTTCCACCCTGGCACCCTTGGCAACTGCGTCATCGACAAAGGCGATCACCTTGTCACGTGTATCGGCATTGACCAGCGGGCCGACATCGACCCCGTCCTCAAGTCCATTGCCAAGCTTCAGCGCGGCCATTGCCGCACAGAATTTGGATGTAAAGGCAGGCGCGACAGATTCATGGATGTAAAAACGGTTGGCGGCCGTACAGGCTTCGCCGAGATTTCGCATCTTCGCCAGCATGGCGCCGTCGACGGCCTTGTCGATATCGGCATCTTCAAAAATAATCAGAGGCGCATTGCCGCCCAGTTCCATAGCTGGTTTGACAATCTGATCGGCGGCTGAGCGCAGCAGTTTGCGGCCGACCTGGGTTGACCCGGTGAAGGAGATCACGCGGACGCGCGGATCATGCAGCATATGGTCGACCAGCTTGCCGGAGTTCTTGGATGGCAGCACATTGACCAGTCCTTTGGGAACGCCGGCTTCCTCCAGCAGAGGCATCAGCGCCAGCATCGTCAACGGTGTTTCCGAGGCCGGCTTGATGATCACCGGACAGCCGGCGGCCAGCGCCGGCGCGATTTTTCGCGTGCCCATCGCAGCTGGATAGTTCCACGGTGTCACCAGCACAGCAATGCCGGCAGGCTTGTGTTGGACAATGATGCGTGCGCCGGACGCCGGAGCATGAGTGATCATGCCATCGGCGCGTACCGCTTCTTCGGCGAACCAGCGGAAAAATTCCGCCGCATAGGTCGCTTCGCCCATCGCATCGGCGCGGGCCTTGCCGTTTTCCAGCGTGATCAACCGGGCAAATTCGTCAAGCCGCGCAGTCATGAGCTGCCATGCCTTGCGCAGAATTTCCGAGCGTTCCCGCGGTTTGCGGCCGAACCAATCGGCAAATGCTCCCTGCGCAGCATCAAGCGCAAGATTGGCGTCTTCAATTTCGGCAGACGCGACGGAGGCAAGGATTTCCTCGGTAGCGGGATTGAGGACGTCGAAGCGTTCGCGCGCCGCGCCATCGCGCCATTCGCCGTTAATATAAAGCTGGGTATGTTGCATTGTAGGCTTCCCTGTCAGACGATGTGGCGCAGCGGCTCTTGCATACGCTCGGCGAAGTCAGTGACGAATTCGACGGCGTCATCTTCGCTGAAATGCGCAGCTGTGAAATCCAACCCGATAGACATATCGTCCCGGTGACGCCCGATTGTCAGGACCGGCGCATCGCTGGCCGGCAACTGAACTTCGGTAAGCAATGTTGCGGATAAATCGCGCAGGATGAGCGACGGTTTTGTGTCGCTCTCATCTTCGCGGGGCTCGGAAAGCCGCGCCCGGTCAGGATTCGCAAAGCGCCGCGTGGCTTGTTTCGGAGCGGTGCTTTCGACGATCAGATCGTCAGTTTCCAACCCGGTGACCTTGCGCAGCGCGGACGCAGCGAACCGCAACCAGACAAACCAAGGCTTCAGCTCGATATGACCGTCCTCTGCCATCCAGCGGATGAATTCATCGCACCCTGCCGCGGGAATACGCGCCTGAATATGCATCGCGGCGGATGGCGCAGGACTTTCAGCGGGGGCGGCGCTCGCGGCAGGTTTAGCTGCGGAAACCGATAGTGCGCGGAGTAGCTCCAGATCGGCGACATGGAACGGCTGTGCAACACCGTGTTCGGAGAGGCGTGCAAGATCGAGCCCTTCTTCAAGAGCGATGCGCCGTGCTTTTGGCGAGGCAAGGATGCGGCCGCCGGGATGTGGCGCTGCTTCCTGTTGTGTGGCACGGACCGCTGGTTGCGTCTCCATACGCGTTTGTTGCCCGGAGGGCGGCGCGTCAGATGGTTCAACAGCGGGTGTGGGCGCTGATACGGCACTGCGCTGCACTGGTTTTTCCGGCTTTTGTGCAGAAATGACAGCAATGACGCTGCCGACCGGTACGGCTTGCTGGGCATTGGCCAGAATGGCGGCGAGATAGCCGTCATGACCGGCTTCCACCTCCATCACAGACTTGTCGGTTTCCACCTCCAACAGCACATCATCGGCCTTGACTGCATCGCCTGCAGCTTTTCTCCACGACACGATGAGACCGCTGTCCTGTGCCATTCCAAGAGCAGGCATGATGACGGTTTTGCCGTCCGGCAATGTATCTGGCTCGCTGGCATCAGCTGCTGCCTTGGGTGTGGGGGTTTCAGCGTCCTGCGTTGTTGCCGATATTCTGCCGACCACCTGGCCAACCGGAACGTCGTCTCCGGCAGCAGCCGTCACGTCTGTCAGAAAACCATCAGACTGGGCTTCCACTTCCATGGTTGCCTTGTCGGTCTCGACTTCCATGATTGGGTCACCGGTGTTGACCGCGTCGCCAGGCTGTTTCAGCCAGGCGACCAGCTTGCCGCTGTCCTGTGTCATGCCCAGTGCCGGCATGATGATGTCATGCGGCATGAAACAGCTCTCCCCGCAGGCAAAGCCGGGCGCGGTCCGCAACTGTTTCTGCGGTCGGGACTGTGATGTCTTCCAGCGCTGGCGAAAACGGCACGGGAACGTCCATGGCACCCATGCGCTGCACCGGCGCATCGAGGTAATAGAACGCTTTGTCCGAGATCCGGCTGGCGATCTCGCCGGTGATTCCGTAGCTTTGATGGCCTTCATCAATGACGATGGCGCGTGACGTCTTGCGCACCGAATTCAGGATGGTTTCCTCATCCAGCGGCACAATTGTGCGCGGATCAATGACTTCTGCTGAAAATCCTTCTGCAGCCAGTATAGCGGCGGCTTTCTGGGCGACCTGAACCATTGAGGAGGTGGCAATCAGCGTGATGTCGCGGCCTTGCCGCAGCACCTCTGCCTGGCCGAATGGAATAAGATATTCCTCTTCCGGCACCTCTGCCTTGTCATTATACATCAGCTTGTCTTCAAAGATGACGACCGGATTATTGTCCCGGATTGCAGTTTTCATCAGCCCCTTTGCTTCATAGGCGGATGAGGGCATGGCAACTTTCAGGCCGGGAATATGGGCGACAAGGGCGTGCAACGATTGCGAATGCTGGGCTGCCGAGCGGCGGGTCGCGCCCAGATTGGTGCGCAGCACTAGCGGAACGCTTAATTTGCCGCCTGACATATAGTGCGTTTTGGCCGCCTGATTGCAGAGCTGATCCATCACCAGATACAGAAAATCCCCGAACATCAGATCAACAATCGGCCGCGATCCAGTCATCGCGGCACCCACAGCGATGCCCATAAAGCCGGGCTCGGCAATTGGCGTATCGATGATACGGCCGGTGCCGAACTCTTCAACCAGGCCGGACAGCACCTTGAACGGTGTGCCCGCCTCGGCGACGTCCTCGCCGAGAACAAAGACCGTCGGATCGCGCCGCATTTCTTCGGCGATAGCTTCATTTACAGCCTTGGAAAGCGTTATTTCGCGCATATTTTATGTCCTAAGCGGCGTTGGATGCGAACACATGCATGTCCACTTCATTGATGTCGGGATAGGGCGCCTGTTCGGCATAAGCGACAGCCTCTTCGGCCTGAGTTTTGATGTCATTGTTGAGGGCGACCAGTTCCTCGGCAGTCGCGATCTGCTGCTCTTCAAGCCATTTTCCGAAATTGGTGATCGGATCGCGTTTTGTCTTCCACTCTGCCTCTTCGTCTTTGGGGCGGTAATAGTCGCGATTGATGTCTCCGACATGGTGGCCGTGATAGCGGTAGGTCTTCAGTTCGATGAAGAACGGGCCTTCGCCTTTGCGCGCCCGGGCAACAAGATCGTTGGCAAGCTTGTTGACCGCCAGCACGTCTTGTCCGTCGACCTGATGGCTTTCAATTCCGAAAGCCTCGGCGCGCGCCGTAATGGAACCGGCCGCAATCTCCTCGGTGCGGGTATATTCTGAATAGCCATTATTCTCGCAGGCATAGATGATCGGCAGCTTCCACAACGCAGCCATGTTCATGACCTCGTACCAGAGCCCCTGAGCAGTAGCTCCATCACCGAAGAAGCACACCGTGACATCGTTTTTTCCAAGTTGTTTGGCCGACAGGGCCGCGCCGGTCGCTATGCCCATCGACCCGCCAACAATGGCATTTGCGCCAAGATTGCCATTGGCCTGATCGGCAATGTGCATTGAACCGCCTTTGCCGCGGCAATAGCCTTCCTCCTTGCCCAGCAACTCGCAGAACATCTCTTTGAAATTCGCGCCCTTTGCGACGCAATGGCCATGACCGCGATGGGTCGAGGTGATCTTGTCGTCCACCGTCAAAGCTTCGCAGATGCCGACAGCCACCGCCTCCTGACCGGAATACATATGTGTCAGACCTGGCATTCTGGCTGACAGATAGAGCTGGTTTGCACTGTCTTCAAAGGCGCGGATGCGAACCATCTGGCGGTACATGCGCAGATAGTCCTCGCGGTTCGACTTGTCTTTCTTCCCGGCACTCATGAATATGGCTCCCTAGGCGCTGATCGCGCGCTCCGGCCAACCGGGCCGGGCGCTGTTTCTCAGTAGCGGTTGGCGATTGGCAGGTCCTGAGCGGGGAACAGGCTGATCACTTCACAACCCGTATCCGTCACCACCACTTCCTCTTCGATGCGGGCGGCGGAGAAACCGTCTGTTGCCGGACAATAGGTTTCCAGCGCAAACACCATTCCGGTCTGGATTTCCATCGGGTTCTCGAGGCTGACGGCACGGCTGATAATCGGCCGCTCATGAAGCGCAAGGCCAAGGCCATGGCCGAATTGCAGGCCAAATGCGCTGAGTTCATCGGGAAAGCCGAATTCCTCGGCTTTCGGCCACAGCTTCGCCACCTGGTCGGTGGTGACGCCCGGCTTGATCGCAGCTATGGATGCGTCAATCCAGTCCCGCGCCTTGACATAGGCGTCGCGCTGCGACGGTGTCGATGTGCCGATGTTGAAAGTGCGGTAGTAACAGGTCCGGTAACCCTGGTAGCTTTGCAGAATGTCGAAGAACGCCTGATCGCCGGGGCGGAACAGCCGGTCGGTGAAATTGTGCGGATGCGGATTGCAGCGCTCGCCGGAAATGGCATTGATGGCCTCCACATCGTCAGAGCCCATTTCGTAAAGCATCTTGTTGGACAAGGCGACGATATCGTTTTCACGAATGCCCGGCTTAAGCTCTTCATAGATCATGTGGTAGACGCCATCGACCATTGCAGCGGCCTGGGTCAGAAGCTGGATTTCGTCCCAGTTCTTGATTTCACGGGCGCTGAGCATGATCTGCTGACCATCGACCACATTGATGCCGGCTTCTTTCAGGGCAAAGAACATGGCTGTTTCCGCGTAGTCGACGCCGACCGGCATATCGATCATCCCTGCGTCGCGGATCAGACCGGCAATTTCTTCGGCATAGCGCTTCATCAGGCCGAAGGACGGCGGGATCGTCCCACGCATTCCGACGACACCTGCGCGGCAGTGATCATCGACAAGCCAATCGGCATATTTCCTGTGGTGAACTGCTGCAGAGCCGAAGTCCCAGACATAGGGCGCATCATCGCCGGTCAGCAGGCAGAACCGGCACATCTTGTCGCGTTCCCATTCGCCGATCTTGGTGGAGGACACGTAGCGGATATTGTTGACATCAAACAGAAGCAGTGAGCCGCAATCGGATGCCTTGAGGGCCTGGCTGGTCCGGCTCAGCCGGTAGCGCCGAAGCCGGTCATGGTCAATGCGGCGCTCAAAATCAACGGATGTGTGACCCCAGGCCGGAATACGGCCTTCCCATTTCCAGTGCGGTTCAAGGTCTGCCGGTGTCAGGATATTCGGTGTGAGGGCGCGGTTCATGTCGGGTCTCCTGGGCGCTCAGGCCCGTTTGGGAAAAATGTGTTTTCGCCGCCTGTTTCCATACAATGACGGGCGGCTGTGCAGGACGGGCGAACCGCGTCACTGCATGATCATGCCGCCATCGATCATCAGCAGCTGGCCGGTCATGTAATCGCTTTCGTCAGAGCAAAGGAAAGCGGCGGTGCCTCTGACATCGTCCGGTGTGGAGAGCTTCTTCATCAGGATCATGGTCTGCGCCAGATGATCCATCGACTGGCCTTCCTTTTCGAACATGCCGATCTCGACCAGATCCTTGTCGAGTTGCTCCCAAAGTTCGGTCTTCACCACGCCCGGACCATAGCCATTGACGGTGATCTTGTGTTCCCACAACGCCTTCGCGCCGCCGATAATCATGGCCAGCGCGCAGTATTTGGAACAGGAATAGGGCACCACATCGAGAAAGGCAGTCCGCGAGACGATCGAACCGACATTGAGGATTTTGTAGGGATGATCCTCCATCGGCCCCTGCTTGATCATCTGCTTGGCGGCTTCCTGCATACCGAACAACATGCCCTTGGCATTGATGTTCATGATCAGGTCCCAATTGTCCTCGTCAATATCGAGAAACATCTTCGGCTTGTTCACGCCTGCATTGTTGAGCATGATATTGATGGACCCGAACGCGTCGCAACAGGCGGCAACGGCAGCGGTATGATCCGCCCGCTTCGTGACATTCATTGCCACGGCGATAGCCTTGCCATTGTCTGCGGCATTGATCCGTCCGGCGACGTCGTTGACACCGTCCAGGTTGATGTCGCCAAGGCAGACATTAGCGCCTTGCGCCGCAAAATATTCTGCGTTGCTGGCCCCCATGCCCTGGGCTGCGCCTGTGATCAGAATGTTCTTACCTTTGAGCCGTTCGGTATCCATGGGTTTTTCTCCTAATTGAAACCGCTTGTTGCTATGGCGTGATCCGCCCGCTTCTGTGCCTGCTGCAGCGCCTCTTTCGGCGTGATAAGGCCGCGCAACATGTCGTGAAGTTCTTCGCCGCAGATTTGAATGATGTCGCTGATTTCAGGCACGGGCGGGCGCGGCCAGAACTGCAATTCGTCGCGCCAGGACATGCCGTCCACGGCTTCGAAAATTGGCGATGAGCGGCGCACCTCCGGGTCCGATGCGACCGAATATCGCGGATTGGTCCGGCTGCCATTCTGGATGAAGAGTTTCTGCGCCTCGGCCGATGTGAATACGATCAGCGCTTCGGCCGCCGCCGCGATACGCTCCCGCGGCAGGTTTGCCGGGATGCCCATCACATAGCCGCCGACCGGGGCGACCGTTGCCGCCCCCGGACCACTGGGATGCGGCAGATAGCCGGTGTTTCCGGCAGCCGGTGACGAGGCATCCAACTCAAAATAAGGAGCCAGAAGCGTATAGCCGTAAGCCATAGCGATTTCTCCGGCTGCATAGGGGCGAACACGCTCATACCAGGACATCGACAGGACATAGGGCGGGGAATATTTCAGCAGTTCCATTAAATATTCGGCGGCCGCAAGACCTGTTTGGGTATCAATCGTTGCGCGATAGGGTCTGGAATTCAGATTATCTGTGTCGAAGGCACCGATTTTTCGATTCAGATCGATCACCGGCTGACCAAAATCGGCAAGCGCCATGAGGAATGTGTGGCCGAGCGCCGTTCCGCGCGCTGCGTTCCAGGCGACGCCGTATTTGCCGTGAAGCGGATCGTGGAAGGCCTTAGCGGCGGCAATGACATCGGCAGTGGAGCGCGGTGGCTCCAGTCCGGCTTTGGCAAACAGATCTTTGCGGTAAAACAGCAATTCAGGAGTGGTTTGCGCCGGAACACCGTAGGCGCGACCGCCCCAATGTGCAGCCTGCCAGCCCGCGGTATGGAAGTCGGCAGGATCAAGCCGCGCAATATCCAGCACCTCGTCAAGTGGCATCAGAATGCCTTTTTCAACGAACTCGCCGATCCATGGCAGGTCGACTGCCACAATGTCATAACGGCTGGATTTGCGTTCGCCATTCTTTAGGGCTTCTTCCCGCAACCGGTCGATCGAAAAGGCACGCTGATGGATTTCGGTTCCCACAACCTGCTCAAATTGGCGCTTCAGCGCATCCATCACCATGAAGGTCGGATCGCCATGCACGAGGACACGGACCCCACCGGGCAGCTTTAATGGTTGCGCCAGCACTTGAGGTGGCGGAATTGTCTGCGCAGCCATATAGGAGCCGCCAAAATAGTAATCCTGTGTTTCGGTCGAGTTGCCTTTCGGGCCGAAACTGACCTCTGCAAGGCGTTTCAGTCTGCCGGTCAATTGCATCCACGAATCCAGCAGCTTTTCGCTTGGATGCAGAGAAAAAGTCCTCCCCGAACGTGTCCGTGGCCTGCGGTCAATCAGTCCTTCGTCAACCATGTCAGTCATGCGCCGCGAAGCAGTAGCGTAGGGCACGCCGGATGCTGCGATCAGCGATGTTGGGGTGACCGACTTGGCTTCCAGATGACTGCGGATGAGATGAATGGACATGAGCAAATATGGATTGGGCGCCAGAATATCGATCACGTCCTCAAGCTCATCGGCGAAACTCTCCAGAAATGTAATCATCCTGAGAATCTCGTTTTTGTCCTGAGGCGATAAGGAAATCGCCTTGGCGCTTGCTCCTCCCATGTTTCCGTACCCTTTGATGTGGGAACGTTGTCCCGCAGACCTCACAAGGAGATCCCGGGCTTGTTTTTTTCGCGCATTCATGGCGCAGTCCTCTCAGAGTGTTCAAGTTGTTGATCTGAGCATACGGACAAAATATCCATATTGGATAGAAAAAATATCAAAATGGATAGAATTTGGACTGAGGCGGGTGCCGGATGTTTTGCACTGTAGTAGCGCGCCGTTTCGAACAAACGGGCGGCGGTTACCCGGCATGGGAGTTCCCGGGAAGTTACAAAGCCGGGATGTTACAAAAGACGTCACAGTAAATCCGAAGCAAAGTTTCGGGAGGAGATTGAAATGAAAATCCGCACCATTCTTGCCAGCGCCACAGCCATCACAGCTATTATGATAGCCGGTAGTGCCGCCGCGCAAAAAATGACAATTGGCATCACGCAGAACAATGTCGGCGTGGACAGCTACCAGACCACTTATGAAAAGGCTTTTATTGAAGCTGCGGAAGCGAACCCTGATGTTGAGGCCGTCGTGCTGGATGCTGGCGGCGACGTCGCACGGCAGATCGCGCAGATGGAAGATCTGATCCAGCAGAAAGTTGATGCAATTATCATCTGGCCGACTAACGGCAAGGCCGTCATTCCGGCAGTCCGCAAAGCCAAACAGGCCGGCATTCCGGTGATTGTGACGAACTCGAACATTGCCGAAGAGGGCTTTTCCTTTGTTCGCTCGTTCTCCGGTCCGGACAACATCACCCAGGGTTCCCGCTCGGCGGAAATCATGTGTGACAAATTCAAGGAAATGGGTACTGAAAACGAAGCCAAAATCCTTCAAATTTCGGGCCAGCCGGGCTATACCACCGCGATCGAGCGGGCCAAGGGCTTTGAAGACCGCCTGCCGGAAGTGTGTCCGAATGTGACGCTGGTCGAAACCCAGCCCGGTGACTGGAACCGTGAAAAGTCCCAGAAGGTCATGGAAGCGTTCCTCGTCAAATATGACGACATTGACGGTGTTTATTCCGGCGATGACAATATGGGCGTTGGCGCACTCAACGCTGCCAAGGCAGCCGGCCGCGTCGGTGACATCATCTTTGTTGGCGCTACCAACTTCGCTGTCGGCTATGAGGCCATGGAACGCGGCGAATATTGGGGCTCGATCTATCAGTCTCCGGTTGATGATGCGAAAGCTGCGTTGAAGACTGCGATTGATGTGCTGAATGGTGACGAGATTCCCTTCCTCAACTATTTCGATACGCCAAAGATCACTCAGGACAACATGACCGAGTTTACCAAACCGGTATTCTGAGGATCCTCCCTGTGGGTGCGGGGCGTCTGCCCCGTGCCCGTTTTCCTGCAAATCGGGAGAGAGATATATGACTGGCGTTTCGAATAAGCGCCTGACGGGCCGGTCATGTATTGTGACAGGTGCTGCTCAGGGGATCGGCCGAGCCATTGGTGAAGCCTTGCTGGATGAAGGTGCAGATGTCTGCTTTGCCGACATCAATGCCGACATGGCGCAAGATGTCAGCACTGCCAATCAGGTGCGCGCCGCACGCAATGGCGGAAAAGTGACCTTTGCCGGCGTCGATGTCACAAAACGCGGTCAGGTGCGCGACATGATCGCCAAGGCGGTTGATGTTTTCGGCAAGCTCGACGTGAAATTCAACAATGCCGGCATCAACAAACCCTTGAATTTTCTTGATGTCACAGAGGAAAACTGGCGCTCAATCATGGATGTCAACGGGCTGGGCGTGCTGATCGGCATGCAGGAGGCAGCGCGCCAGATGATTGAACAGGGCGCCGGCGGCAAGATTATCAATACCGCCTCCATTGCCAGCCGCCAGGGTTTCGACAATGTGGCACCCTATTGCGCCTCCAAGTGGGCTGTGGTGTCATTGACACAATCCGGCGCGCGGGCTTTACGCAATCACAATATCACCGTCACGGGCTTTGGCCCCGGCGTCGTTGCCACCGAGATGTGGCGGCAACTTGACCGGGATCTGATGGCAATTGGCGCTTCGCAGCGTGAAGGCCAGGCGATGCAGGAATTTTCCTCGGAAATCCTGCGCGGCCGGGTTGCCACTCCGGCCGACATCACCGGAACAACAACGTTCCTGGCGTCGAAGGACAGTGATTACATGACAGGGCAAATTGTGATGATCGACGGGGGCATGACTCTGGTCTGAGAATCAACTTACGCTTTGTCACGGGGAGGAAACAGATAATGGCGGATGAACGGCTGAAGACAATCGGGACCTTCTTGGCCCGGCAGGGCATCCTGGTGGCATTCGTGATCTTCATGATTGGCTTTGCCTTGTTGAACGACCGTTTTCTGGCACTTGACAATGTCATGGGTGTGGTCCGGTCTTCGGCGATAGTGGGGGTCATGGCCCTCGGCGTGACCTTTGTTGTGATCAGCGGCAACCTTGATCTGTCGGTCGGCTCGATGATGTCGTTTTCGACCATTGTCGTGCTGGATTTGCACGACAAGATCGGGCCGGAACTTGCCATTCCCGTGATGTTTGCCATGACCATGGCACTCGGTGCGCTGATTGGTTTTCTGGTCGGGTACCTGAAGCTCAATTCCCTGATTGTCACGCTTGGCATGTTATCGGCCATTCACGGTCTGACCCTGACTTATAGCGGTGGCAAGAATATGGATATTGCCGACAAGGAGAACACCTGGTTCAGCGCTGTTGGCCAGGGATCGGTTCTGGGTGTGCCAATTCCCATCGTGATATTCATCTCTCTGGCACTCGTTCTGACTTTGCTGCTGGCGAAAACACCGTTCGGGCGCAAGGTTTATGCTGTTGGCGGCAATGGTGTCGCAGCAACATTCTCCGGTATTCGCCGTGCCCGTGTTGTGTTCATGACTTACCTTATTTCCTCGTTCTGCGTAGCAACTGCCGGGCTGCTTCAGGCGAGCCGGTCGATGGGCAGCCAGAACACGGTCGGGCAGGGACTCGAACTGGAAGTGCTGGCGGCAATCATTCTGGGTGGCGCATCATTGCTTGGCGGCTCCGGAACCGTGTTCAAAACCGTGATTGGTGTGCTGATCCTCGGCTTTATCCAGAACGGTCTGCTGCTGGTCGGCCTGGAATTCTACGTTCAGTATGTTGTCACCTGGTTCATCATCATTCTCGCCGTCTGGCTGGACATTGCTGCAAAGCGTGGCCGCCTGCTGTCGCCGATCGCTTAGGGGGCGAAGATGATCAACTCAAACCGCAAAAAGCTTTTCAAGCGCGGAGCCATCTGGGGCTTCATCATTCTGGAACTGATCTTCTTTTCAGTGGCCGGCAGTTTCCTGTCGCTTTCCGAGACCCAGTTCATGGATATCGACAACATGCTGCTGCTGCTCAAGCAGTCGGCACCCATCGGTATCATCGCGCTGGGCATGACGGTAATCATGATCAACGGTAATATCGATTTGTCGGTGGGCGCGATCTTTGCTCTCTGCGCTGTTGTCATGCTGGATTCGCAGACCTGGCCGGTGTTCGCCGCGCTCGGCGAAGTGTGGGTCATCCCGATTGCCTGGGGCCTGGCCTTGATCACCGGTATGGCACTGGGTGCGATCAATGGTCTGATCGTCTGGAAAACCGGTGTCGATGCCTTCATCGTCACGCTCGGCGCCATGCTGGGCTATCGCGGCCTGATTTTCATGTATAATGGCGAACAGCCGACCTTCCAACTCAACTGGACGCTTGTCGATATGGCTGAAACCAGCCTGTTCGGCCTTGAATTTCCGGCAATCGTACTCATTGTCGTGACGCTGATTATCTGGCTCATGATGACGCGAACTGTCCACGGCCGAAATGCCTATGCGGTTGGTGACAACCGCGAGGCTGCCGTCAATGCGGGTATCCGCGTCGGCCCGCATATGCTGATCAATTTCATCCTGATAGGGTTTCTCACTGCCTTGTCGAGCGTTGTCTTCTATTCCGCCAGCGGTTCGGTCAACCCGAATGATGGCGAGCTGTATGAATTATGGGCGATTACAGCCGTCGTGCTTGGCGGCACCAAGCTGACCGGCGGCAGCGGTTCGATCATCAACACATTTGGTGGCGTCATTGCCATCCAGTTGTTGCGCAAGGGGCTCGGCCATATTGGCGCCGACACCGAAACCGTGAACCTCGTCATCGGCTTGATCCTGATCGCAGTTCTGATCCTGGATCGCCAGTTGAACCTCAAGGGCAGGGAGGAACTACGGACATGAACACTCAGGTAGCGGCACTTCGTCTTGAAGGCATTGTCAAAACCTTCCCCGGCGTGCGGGCGCTGGATGATGTCAGCTTTGAGGTCATGCCAGGTGAAGTTCATGCCCTGTTGGGCGAAAATGGTGCAGGCAAGTCAACCCTGATGAAAGTGCTTGCCGGGATGCATCAGCCTGATGAAGGCCGGATATTTATCGAAAACCGTCAGGTGACAATGCGCACGCCATTGGAAGCCAAGGCGCAGGGCATCGTGCTTATACATCAGGAGCTCAGCCTGGCAGAAGAGATGTCGGCGGCTGAAAACATCTATCTGGGCGAGTTGCCGCGCAAGCGTTTCGGCATCGTTGACCGAGCGAAACTGATGGCTGACGCTGGGGCGATCCTGAAACGGCTGAATTGCGGGTTCGGTCCCGAAGTCACCGTGGGCGATCTGTCGATTGCCAACAAGCAGATGGTGGAAATCGCACGTGCTCTGACCGTTGACGCCAAGGCGGTGGTTTTCGACGAGCCGACCGCGTCATTGACCGACGCGGAAAAGGTGGTGCTGTTCGATATCATTTACGATCTGAAGGCGCGCGGCGTCGGTATTGTCTACATCTCACACCGGATGGAAGAGATTTTCACTGTCTCCGACAGGATAAGTGTGCTTCGTGACGGCACCTATCGCGGCACCCTGAAGACCAGCGAGACCAATGAGGACGAGATAACGCAACTGATGATCGGCCGCAGCCTCGATTTGTCCCGGAACACGGGTCATATCAAATTCGGCGATGTGGCGCTGGAAGTCAAAAATCTGTCCTGCGGATCGCTGTATGACGATGTCAGCTTCAAGGTGCATAGTGGCGAGGTCGTCGGTTTTTATGGTCTCGTTGGCGCCGGACGCACGGAGATTGCCGAAACCCTGTTTGGCCTGCGCGCTCCAACAGGCGGCACAATTCATCTCACCGGCAAACAAGTCAAAATCCATTCACCGGTAGCCGCGATCGAGCATGGCATCTCCCTGGTGCCGGAAAACCGCAAGGAGCAGGGCCTCGTGCTTGGCATGAATTGCCGGGACAACATCACCTTGCCCCAGGTGGATGACCTGACTGCAGGACCCTTTGTCTCGGACGGCGCGGAATTGGCGATTTTCGACCGCTATCGCGACAAGCTGGAAATCAAGACACCGAACTGGCGTCAGACAGTCGGAAACCTGTCCGGCGGCAATCAGCAGAAGATCGTCATCGGCAAATGGCTGTCAATGCATCCCAAGGTGCTGATCGTCGACGAGCCGACGCGCGGCATTGATGTCGGCTCGAAATCTGAGATCCACAATCTGGTGCGCGATCTGGCGAAACAGGGATATGCGGTCATCGTGATTTCATCGGAAATGCCAGAAGTGCTGCATGTCTCCGACCGGATTATCGCCATGTATCACGGCCGCATCATGCGCGAATTTACCGCCGCAGAAGTCACCGAGGACAGCCTTGTGCAGGCGATTTCCGGAATTGCCGACAATGGCGAAAAGGCGGCCTGAGATGAAATTGGGCTTTGCTGGTCTGGGTCGCATGGGCCGCCGGATGGCGGCCAATTGTGCCAATGCGGGCATGTCCGTCACCGTCTGGAACCGCAGTCCGGAGCCTGCCGAAGCCTTTGTCGCGCAAGGTCTTGGCCAGCGCGCCGCCAATCCGACTGAGCTGGCAGGCGCTGTCGATATTGTGGTCTCGATGCTGGCAAATGATGAGGCAGCTGAACAGGTTTATCTTGGCCCTGATGGACTTATATCCGCAACGGGCGCAACCACCCTGGTCGAAATGGGAACCATGAGCCCCGCGCTCATTGCAAAGATCGGACAGGCCGCGGATGCAGCCGGAAAGGCGTTTTGTGACGCGCCGGTATCCGGCGCGACCGAAGCTGCGCAGGATGCCAAATTGCTGATTATGGCGGGCGGCAAACAGGCCGATTTTGCTGTGCTTGCACCTGTTTTCGATGCCATCGGGCGTCACACCGTCTGGCTTGGAAAGCGCGGCGATGGCGCAGTGATGAAGCTTGCCGTCAACATGCTGATCCACGGCCTAAACCAAACGGTTTCCGAAGCGCTGACTCTGGCTTCCGCGTCTGGCATTGACGATGCGCTGGCCTTCGATGTGATCGAAAATTCGGTTGCGGCAGCGCCCATGCTGTCTTACCGCCGGCCGGTCTATCTGGATGAAGCCGCACACGAGGTCACCTTTACGGTCGATCTTGCCGCCAAGGATGTCGGTTTTGCACTCGATCTGGCGCAGAAAAATGGCGTCGCAATGCCGCAGACGGAAGTCACGCTGCAGGTGCTTCGCTCTGCAATCGCTGCCAATTTCGGCAGCCGGGATATGGCTTCGATTTTCAATTTCATGAAGGGTAAAACACGATGAAAGCGATCCTGTTTGTCGGCGGCTGGGAGGGCCATTCTCCAACGGAGTTTGGCGAGTGGTGCCGGGATATTTTGCAGGCCGAAGGATTTGCAGTGGATATCCATGACAGTTTTGCGCCCTTGGCCGAGCCTGAGAAATTGACCGATGTCGATCTCATCGTACCGGTCTGGTCGAGTGCCCGCTCATCGCATCAGGCAGAATTCGGCAATATGACGAAAGCCGAGGAGGACGGCCTGCTCAAACTGATTGCCGAAGGATGCGGTATTGGCGGATGGCATGGTCATATGGGCGATGCGTTTCGCGACCGGCCAACCTATCATTTTCTGATCGGCGGTCAGTTCGTCGCCCACCCGCCAGGCTGGCCGGATAATCCGGTGCCTTCACAGGATTTTGTTGATTACGATGTGACGATTACGCGGCCCGGCGATCCAATTGTCCAGGGCATCAAGAGTTTTCGCATGAACTCGGAACAATATTACATGCTGGTTGACCCTTCGAACGAAGTTCTGGCAACGACGACCTTTTCCGGCGAACATCTGTGGTGGATCGAAGGAACCGTCATTCCGGTGGTGTGGAAGCGGAGATGGGATCAGGGGCGCGTATTCTATTGTTCCATCGGCCATACGCTTGAAGATCTGAAAGTGCCCCAGGTCACGGAAATCATCAGACGCGGTCTTGTCTGGGCGGCGCGCGCCAGCGGTTGATGTCGCGCAAAATCTGATTGCGGCCAAAAGTCTATCAGATAGTGGCGTTGCTCCACGTCACTATATACTTGTCAAACCTATTGACATTTGAAGCATTTCACGGAAACTCTGCCCAAAGTGGGTGTTGACGGCTCACCATCTGGTCAGGGGGAGTCCTTCATGAGTCAAAATTCCGGTTATCTGGCGCTCAGCGTCGATTCACTTGGCGCGCGGCTGAGCAATATCGAGGCGATCACCAGACGGATCGGCGCGGATCCGGCTGCCTGGACCATCAAAGAGGTCGGTGACGGAAATCTGAATCTGGTGTTCGTTGTCGAAAGCCGGCATGGAACCGTCATCGTCAAGCAGGCATTGCCCTATGTCAGGCTGGTCGGGGACAGCTGGCCGTTGCCGCTGTCCCGCGCTTTTTACGAACACGAAGCCCTGACCCGGCAAAATCAGCGTGATCCGGGATCGGTACCGCAGATCTATTATTTTGATCGCGATCAGGCGCTGATCGTTATGGAGTATCTGCAGCCCCACACCATCCTGCGCGAGAAATTCATCCGCGGCGAAAAAGTTGTCGGCCTCGCCGCAACCATGGGCCGCTACAGCGCCCGGACCGCTTTCAGGGGCTCGGAGCTGTCGATGAAAAGCAGCGACAAGAAAGCCGATGTGGCGATCTTTGCGGGAAATGTCGAGGTTCCGGCAATCACCGAAGCGCTGATCTTTACAGATCCCTATTTTGATGCCGAGATGAACCATCACACTGCTGGTCTTGATCCGGTTGTCGACAAATTGCGCTCCAACGTTGAGCTGAAGCGACGCGTCCAGTCGATGTTGATGCGGTTTGCCTCCAACACCGAAACCCTGCTGCATGGCGATCTGCACTCCGGCTCGATCATGTCGACGGATCGGGAAAGCCGCATGATTGACCCGGAATTCGCCCAATACGGACCCATGGGGTTTGATATTGGCATGCTGACAGCCAATTATCTGATGGCCTATTTCAGTCAACCGGGGCACCGCCAGGCCAAGGAACTGGAGCCCTATCAGGACTGGATCCTGTCGGTCATTGTCGAGACCTTTGACGCTTTCACCACCGAATTCGAGCAGCTTTGGAAAACCGAGCGGACCGGCATGCTTTATCCAGCCTGTCTGTTCGAGGATCAGGGCCATTCCTCTGAACCGGCCTGCAAGGCTGTTCTGGCCGATATCTGGCACGATGCGTTGCGTTTTTGCGGCATTGAGATGCACCGCCGTGTACTGTCGCTGGCGCATAACGCCGATTTTGAACGGATCGAGGACACGGCGGTCCGGGCGCAGCTGGAAGCGCGTAATCTGATGATGGGAGCCGAGCTGATCCTGCAATCCGGCCGCATAGCCGACACGGCAGCGCTGATAGCTCTGGCGCGGAAATACGATAAGGAGACAATCCTGTGAAAGTAGATGGCACACATTACCGGTCTTTGTGGTGGAACCACGAAAAAGACGTGCTGGAAATCATCGATCAGCGCTGGCTGCCCCATGACTTTCGCATTCAGGCGGTTGCAACGCTGCAGGACTTTGCCGACGCAATTGTTCAAATGCGCGTCCGGGGCGCTCCGCTGATCGGCGCGACAGCGGCCTATGGCATGGCGCTTGCCATGCGGCTTGACGCTTCGGATCAGCATATGGATGCGGCTTGGGAGTCTCTCAACAAGACAAGGCCAACCGCGATCAACCTGCGCTGGGCTCTCAACAGGTGTCGCGATGCACTGCGCCCTTTGGCTGAAGCGAATCGCGCTGATGCGGCACTGAAACTGGCTCACGAGATCGCTGATGAAGATGTCGGGATCAACCGCAGCATCGGGCAAAACGGGCTTGCGCTGATCCGCGAGATTGCCGCGCGCAAGCCAGCGGGCGAGCCGGTGCGCCTGCTGACCCACTGTAATGCCGGCTGGCTCGCGACAGTCGACTGGGGCACAGCGACCAGTCCCATGTATGAGGCTCATGATGCCGGCATTCCGATCCATGTCTGGGTTGATGAAACGCGGCCCCGTAACCAGGGCGCGCTGACCTCCTGGGAATTGGGCAGCCATGGCATCCCGCACACCTATATTGTTGACAATGCCGGCGGCCACCTGATGCAGCACGGCATGGTCGATATGGTCATTGTCGGCACTGACCGCACGACCCGGCGCGGCGATGTCTGCAACAAGATCGGAACCTATCTGAAGGCGCTGGCGGCCCGTGACAATGGCGTGCCGTTCTATGTGGCGCTGCCGTCACCGACCATCGACTGGACAATTGACGACGGCCTCGCCGAGGTCCCGATCGAAGAACGCGATCCGATGGAAGTCAGCCATATTCAGGGCGCTCTGGCGGATGGTACAATTGGAAGTGTGCAGGTTGCGTCGAACGGCAGTCCCTGTGGAAATCCGGCGTTTGACGTTACACCCAACCGGCTGGTGACAGGTCTGATCACGGAACGCGGCGTGTGCGAGGCGACGCCAGAGGCGCTTGCGGCCATGTTCCCCGACCTCAGCAAAATAGAGAAGATCGCTTGACGAGCCAACTCAGCACAGCGGTGGAAGACGCGCCTGAGATCAAATCGCGGGGCGCGGCCGAGTTGCGCGCCGAGCGGCAGGAGGAGGCCATTCTGGATGCAACATGGTGCTACTACCATGAGGGCCTTAACCAGAACCAGATTGCAGACAAGCTTGGGCTGTCGCGGGCGTCGGTGGTGAATTATCTCGCCGAGGCGCGCCGCCGCGATTATGTCCGCATCAGTCTTGACCCGGATATTTTTCGCAGCCACCAGCAGGCCAGGGCGCTTGTCGTCAAATTCGGACTGAAAGATGCCAGCGTCGTGCCGGCGGCAGGCCAGCGCACCGCCGAGCGGGTGGCCCGGATGACCGCAGACTGGCTGCCGCAATTGCTGGCGCCCGGCGACCGGCTGGGCGTGGCCTGGGGGGAGACGATTTTTCGCGTCGCCGAAGCTGCAGCGCCGCAGATTCTCGAAGATCTGACGGTCGTGCAACTTGTCGGCTCGCGCCCGGCTTCCATGGGTTTTGCCGCTGAAACCTGCTCGGCCACTCTGGCGCAGCGCTTTGGCGCCCATTGCATCAATCTACATGTGCCGCTGTTGGTGTCCGACGCCGATTTAGCCGCACGGCTCAGATCAGAACCTGTCATTGCAGAACAGTTGCAGGCAGTTGCTGCCTGCAACAAGGTGCTGTTTGCCTGCGGCACCTGCCATGCGGACAGTCACATCGTCCAGACCGGAATTTTGAGCGCTGCCGCCCTTCAAACCTATGTCGCAAAAGGCGCAGCTGGTGTGATCTGCGGACGTTTGATCGACAGCTGTGGCAGACATATGCCAACAGAAAACGAGGATCGGATGCTGGGAGTTTTGCTTGAACAGATGCAAGGCAAGGACATGGCACTGCTTGCCAGCGCCGGCCTGGACCGTGCTGACGCTGTGCTGGCAGCGCTGAATGGCGGCTTTGTTACTCATCTGGCGGTTTGCAGCGCCACTGCCCGACACCTGCTGGAGGCAGACGCATGAACCCTGATCAGACCGACACGCAGCAATTGCGCCAGTCCATAATCGACGCCTGTCTGTCGATGAATCAACTTGGCCTCAATCAGGGAACCTCAGGGAATATTTCAGCACGCTGCGCCGACCGCATGCTGATCACGCCATCCGGGATCGCTTATGAGGTTCTGACCCCGGATATGCTGCTGTCGCTGCCGCTGACAGGCGGTCTGGATGATCCATTTGGCAGCGAATCTCCGGCGGCGCTGAGGCCTTCCAGTGAATGGCGGTTTCACAAGGCCCTGTTGCAGAATCATGATGAAATGGCCTTTGTGGTTCACGCCCATCCGGCCTATGCAACAGCACTTGCCATGATCCGCAAACCGATCCCGGCCTGTCACTACATGATTGCCGCTTTCGGCGGTGACAGTCTGCGTGTTGCCGATTATGCGATCTTTGGCAGCAAAACACTGGCTGAAAATGTACTTCATGCAACCGCAGAGCGGCATGGATGCCTGATGGCCAATCATGGCGCTCTGGTTCTGGGCGAAACCCTGGCACGTGGTCTCTGGCGCCTTGGAGAGCTGGAAGCGCTGGCGAAGAGTTATACGCTGGCCCAACTGCTTGGAACGCCCGCGATTCTGAGCGCTGCAGAAATCGAAGAGGCTCTGCAGGCATTTTCCGACTACGGATTGAAGTAAGGCTGAGGCCGATCCTGATCCGGCCATCCGGCCGCGCCAACACTTACGTTTTGAACAGCCGGTATATCGCCGGAATCACCAGCACGGTAAGGGCAGTCGAGGACAGCAGCCCGAACAGAAGCGATATGGCGAGCCCCTGGAAGATCGGGTCAACCAGGATCACAGCAGCACCGATCATCGCCGCAATCGCAGTCAGCAGGATCGGCTTGAAGCGTGTCGCCCCGGCCATGATCAGAATGTCAAGATCGACGCGCCCGTCAGGGTCGGCATGGCGGATGAAATCCACCAGAAGAATTGAGTTGCGCACGATGATCCCGGCCAGCGCGATAAAGCCGATCATCGACGTCGCCGAAAATGGCGCATTGAACAGCCAGTGACCGCCGATGATGCCGAGAAAGGTCAGCGGGACCGGCGTCAGGATGACCAGCGGCAGCCGGAAAGAGCCGAACTGCGCCACGACCAGCACATATATGCCGAGCAGCGCTACGGCAAATGCTGCGCCCATATCGCGGAATGTGACCCAGGTCACCTCCCATTCGCCATCCCACAGCAACACCGGCGTGTCTGTGTTGTCAGGCTGGCCGTTCAACCGGATTTCCGGTTGCTCAAGATCCCCCCATGCCGTGGCGTCAAGCTGGTCGGCGACCGCCAGCATTCCATAAAGCGGGGCCTCGAAATCGCCGGCCAGTTCGCCGGTTACCATCACGGCATCATAGCCATTGTGCCGGAACATCGGATATGAGGCGCGTTCTTCAGTAAGTTTGACCACATCGCCCAACTCGACAATTCCGCGCCCGCCAGGCACCGCATTGGCCGGTACCGGGGTGGACAGCGCACGTTCGTCCATGACCTGATCAGCCCTGGCGCGGGCAATGACAATCGGGATCGGGCGGCGGCCTTCGCCGCGGTGCGAATAACCCACAGTGGTGGAGCCGGTCAAAAGCCGCAATGTGTCGAGCGCATCACGTTCCTGAACCTTGAAGAAATCCATATCGCCGGCCAGAAGCTCAGCCCGCAGCCGCCGGGCAGGTTCGCCGGAACTGTCGTCGACATCGACGATATAGGGGACCGCTTCAAAGGCGTCGCGCACTTTGCCCGCGACGGCCCTGCGGGTCTCCGCGTCAGGTCCGTAAATCTCGGCCAGAAGCGTAGAAAGAACCGGCGGGCCGGGCGGCGGTTCGACCACCTTCAGAACAGTGCCGACAGGAACCTCAAGCACCTTCAATCGCTCGCGCAAATCCAGCGCGATGGCGTGACTGGGCCGCTCACGCTCTCCTTTTGCCACAAGGTTCAGCTGCACCTCGCCCAGTTCCGGGCTCTGGCGCAGAAAGTAGTGGCGCACCAGGCCATTGAAGTTGAACGCTGCGGCAGTACCGGCATGGGTCTGCGCCGACAGGATTTCGGGCAGTGCCAGCGCCAGACGCGCGGCGTCCTGTACCACCGCATCGGTGGCCTCGACCGTAGAGCCCTCAGGCAGGTCGATCACGATGGCCAATTCGGATTTGTTGTCAAACGGTAGCAGCTTCACCGTCACATCGCGGGTGAAGAGCGCGCCCAGCGATCCGAATGACAGAACCGCAACGATCAGCAGAAACAGCGCGCTGCGCCATTTGCTGCGCAACAGCGGCCGGGCAATGGCAGCATAAAACCGGCCCAGCCGGCCACCGGGATGGCTGTCCTCGCCAGCGTGGCGGGCAGTCTCCGCCGGTCCGGCGATTTTCAGCATCAACCATGGTGTGATCATCACGGCGACAAAGAATGAAAAGATCATCGCGGCCGAGGCATTGGCCGGGATCGGGCTCATATAGGGGCCCATGAGCCCGGAGACGAAGAGCATCGGCAACAGCGCCACCACGACTGTCAATGTCGCCACGATGGTTGGATTGCCGACCTCTGCGACAGCTGAGATGGCCGCAGAAAGCGTCGTTTGCCCGGCACGTCTCCCGGCCCAGTGGCGCGCGATGTTTTCAATTATCACAATCGCATCATCCACCAGAATGCCGATTGAGAAGATCAGTGCGAACAGCGAGACGCGGTTCAGCGTGTAACCCATGATCCAGGAGGCAAACAGTGTCAGAAGGATTGTGACCGGAATTACGACAGCTACGACGATTGCCTCGCGCCAGCCGATTGCGAGCAGCGCCAGCGCCACGATCGACACGGTCGCAAGACTAAGATGAAACAGCAACTCATTGGCCTTTTCATTCGCGGTCTCGCCATAATTACGTGTGATCTCGACGTCCAGACTGTCGGGGATGACCCGGCCTTCCATCGCCTCGACCCGCTCCAGGATGTTATCGGCGACCGTCACTGCATTGGCACCTGCGCGCTTGGCAAGAGCCAGCGTTACAGCGGGACGGCGGATGACTTCGCCACTGGCATCACGCGTCAGGGTGGCGACATGTTGTTCATCAAGATCAGCGACGAAGGCGACATCGGCAACGTCGCGGACATACACGGTACGCCCATCCCGTGTGGTCAACTCCAGATTGCCGATCTCGTCAGGGGTCGACAGTGTCTTGCCGATGATCAGACCGATCTGTTCGCCGGCATCGCGCTGCAATCCGGCGGGCGAAGCACTGTTGGCGCCCGAAACCTTTGCTGCCAGCTGTTGTAACGTCACCCCGTATAGCGCCAACCGTTCCGGATCGGGGGCAATGCGCAAGGCTTCATCGGTGGCTCCGACCAGATAGGTCAATCCGATCTCGTCAGTCCTGGCTAGCTCGACCTCGACCTCGCGCACGACCCGTGTCAGATCAGCGGCCGTCACCTCTTCCTGCCCCTCGGCAGGTGAGAAGGTCAAAGTGACGATGGCCACGTCATCGATCCCCCGTCCCACCACCAGCGGTTCGGGAATTCCAACCGGGATCCGGTCGAGATTGGCCAGAATTTTGTCGCGCACCCGCAGAATTGCAGTATCCGCAGATACTCCGACCAGAAAGCGAGCAGTTACCATCACCTGATCGTCGCGGGTTTGGGAATAGACATGCTCGACCTGATCAAGCCCCATGATGATGGCTTCCAGCGGCTCCGTGATCAATTTCACTGCATCAACGGCTTTCAGCCCATCGGCGCGGACCAGGATATCAACCAGCGGAACCGAAATTTGAGGCTCTTCCTCGCGCGGCAGTGCGGCAAGAGCAATCAATCCCATGGCCAGCGATGCCAGCAGCAACAGTGGCGTGAGCGGGGAAGCGATAAAGGCCCGGGTCAGACGTCCGGCAATGCCTAGCGCGCCACCCGGTTCACCATTAGAGTCACTCATCCTCTGTCACCACCACATCACCGGCGGACAGGCCGCTCAGGATTTCGCGCCAGACGATGCCGTCCCGGTTGACCGAGCCGCCGGGAACCACCGCTCGGCGCCGCGTACCACCCTGGCTGCTTTCCACGGTGACAAAATCAAGCCCGCCCTGGCGGCTGAGTGCATTTGCGGGGACCAGAATGGCCAGCCGCTTGCCAACCGGCAGAAGCACAGGCAGACGTTGGCCGACAAAACGGCTATCCAGACCGTCGACTTCGACATCCGCCTGCACACGGCCGTCTTCGATCTGCGGGTAAAGTTTCACCAGCCGCCCGGTGCGGCGTTCGCTGGCCAACCCGGAACTGCCAGCACCCAGTTCGATTTCATCACCCTCCGCCAGAGCTCCGGCATGACGTTCGGGCACTGCTAGGCGCAGAAAGACACCACCGCCACCAATCACCGCCGCAGCTTCGCCTGGTGCTACGACTGACCCGCGCGAGATCGGTACCGACAGAACCATGCCCGCCTCGGGAGCCAGAATTGCACCTTCCACAATAAGCCGTTCGTTCACCAGCCGCTCTGACTGCAGACTGCGCTCCTGGCCTTCCAGAACATCGACGGCGGTCTGCAACTGATCAAGCCGTTGGGTGGTAATGACACCGCGCTCTTTAAGCTGCTGGCCACGTTCAAGGTCGGCACGTGCGGTTTCGATCTGCGCAGACAACGCCGAGATCTGCGCATCGATCGAAGCCAGTTGAAAGACGAGCTTGTCGTCCTCGACCATTGCGATGCGCCCGCCGGCTTCAACTCTGTCGCCTTCGGTGACATCAAGTTGGGTAACAGTCCCGCCGATGCGCACCCGTGCCGGCACCCGGTTGCGGGCTTCGACCTGACCATAGACTGCTTTCCATTCCACGATGGTGCTGGGTACCAAAGTCAGAGATTCGGCTGCGCCCGGCGTACTCGCCGTGAGTGCCACAAAAATAATTGCAAGAAACCGCATCGTTGCCTCATATGAATTTGCCCCAGCAATGCTACAGCTTTAGGATGACAAAACAAGGTTTCTGTCTGTGGTGCATTGACCTCGATCAACCCGGTTTCGTCGGAGGGTGCACCTGCAGCAACAGCACGGTCGTTGCGCAATAAAGCACAATAGAAACCAGCGGCACGCAGCAAATTCGGCCGCCGTTGGGGTTGTCTGCAAGATAAGCTTGACTGCAGGCGATTGCGATTCGACAAACTCCTGACGGGCCAGCTGCAAATGGAGAATGAATTGGCAATGTTGAAAACCCGAACCTTTTGTTGCTCGTATTTGCCTCCGGGTCGCCGGCTGGCGTTGTTCGGCCTGGATATGGACTTCCACCGGGCCAT
>TARA_R110002049_G_scaffold83389_7_pt1 | contig 33189 bp, 36 predicted proteins | sample TARA_R110002049 | Tara Oceans TARA_R110002049 (sample SAMEA4396941) | marine metagenome | biome: Polar Biome; feature: [SRF] surface water layer (ENVO:00010504); material: water (ENVO:00002006), including particulate matter (ENVO:01000060) such as... | depth 5 m
ATTCCGTAATAACGTTTATAACCGTAACTTAATAATTCTGTTAAACCAAATAATGCTCTATTCTTTCCGGTAGTTGATAAATAATGATAATACATACTAAATTGTATTTTTACCAATATTAAGAGGCAAAATCCACTTATTATTATAATGCTATATATTATTTTTTTACTCAAATTTTAAGCAGGAATTCTGCCGCAGCAAAAGGCGTTGTTTTTGCTTCTTCTACTAGTTTTATTTGCTTTTCTAATTCTACCTTAATCTTAGGGGAATTATAAAAATTAGATTTTAAACGGTCTTCTATGGTTTGTAGTAGCCAAAACTTATTCTGATTATTTCTGTTCTCTTCAAAATAATGATTTGCTTTTGTAATTTTGGTGTAGTCTTTAATCATATCCCAAACTTCAGAAATACCTTCACGTTTAAGAGCACTACATAAAGTAACTTTTGGAGACCAATCTGAGGTTTTGGATGGATATAAATGCAAAGCTCTATTAAATTCTAACTTCGCTGATTTGGCAGCTTTTACGTTTTTACCATCTGCTTTATTAATAACAATAGCATCTGCCATTTCAATAATACCTCGTTTTATACCTTGTAATTCGTCTCCAGCTCCAGCTAATTTTAATAAGAGAAAGAAATCAACCATACTATGAACAGCAGTTTCACTTTGGCCAACACCAACGGTTTCTATAATTATAGTATCAAAACCAGCAGCTTCACATAATATGATAGTTTCACGTGTTTTTCTGGCAACACCTCCTAAAGAGTTTCCTGAAGGCGAAGGTCTAATAAATGCATTTTTGGTTTTTACTAAGTCTTCCATTCGGGTTTTATCACCCAAAATACTGCCTTTGCTTAAGCTACTACTAGGGTCTACAGCTAAGACAGCAACTTTTTTTCCAATAGAAGCAAGGTGAAGACCAAAGGCTTCAATAAAGGTGCTTTTTCCAACACCAGGTACACCTGTGATACCAATTCGTGTAGATTTATTTGCGTAAGGCAAACATTGCGTAATAATGTCGTTTGCTTTTTTAGTATGCGAAGGATTAGTACTTTCTACTAATGTAATAGCTCTGCTTAAAGCCGTAATGTTTTCTGAGGTAATACCCGAAACTAAATCGTTAACAGATGGCTGCTTTCTACGGTTTTTCTTAATGGTATTGGCAGCAGTAGAACTTAAACTATTTGGCGGTTTTACACCATCTTGTTCATGCAAAGCAGATTTATATGATTTGTTTTCTTGTGCCACCTTGCATTAATAATTTAAGGTTTGTTTGCTACATATTCTGATAAAGGAACTTCAATAAAAGTGCTGTCCCAAGCCATTGTAAGTTTTAAATTCCCGGTTTTGTGATCAAAAGCAATAGTAAATTGTTCTACCGTTTCATCAATATGTTTTGACGGAACTTCAATCTCTAAAGCATCGTAATTAGGATCCCACATTGGTTCCATTTTTTCATTAACTCCCCAATCATATTGCTTAGAATTAAACATTACTTTCCAAGAGTTTTCCTTAGGAACGGTCCAAATAGTATATTTTCCTTTTTTTAAAACCATACCATCAATCATTAAATCTTTGTTGGTTTGAAAGGTTGTTGCTTCATTTGCACCAGTTCGCCATACTTTATCAAAAGGCACAAGTGCACCAAAAACATCACGTTCGCGTTTAGAAGGTCTGTTGTATTCAACTTTTAATTTTAAATCGTTAAGTGTAATTTCAGCAGAATCTTTTGGACTTAAGCGTGGCGCAAAAATATTTTCTACAAATACAGAATATAAAAATAATCCTAAAGCTAAGATGCTTAGGATAATGACGAGGCGTTTCAACATAGTTGTTATTCTAAAAATTAAGTAAGTTCAATGAAATGCAAACTTATGCATTCTAAGTTTAAAGATAATTCAAATCCTTAAATTTATAAACTACAAACGATGAATTTTAAGCATTTCTTATAAAAAAAGATTTTTTATCAAAGTTTTTGCAACACTTCATTATTTGTATCGTCTTTAAGTTGTAACCAATTAAAAAATCAAAACCAAAATCAGTACGTTTCAAATTCATATAGTTGAACAATGCAAACAGAACAATAGACAAGCGCAAATGCAATTGTATAATCAATATTGCAATGGTATGTTGGTTGTTGCGAGCAGATATGTGAATAACACTATGGAAGCTGAAGATATTGTGCAAGATGCATTTATAAAGGCATTTTCAAAGTTAGAGCAGTATAAAGCCGAAGTTAGTTTTGGTGCATGGTTAAAACGCATAGTAATTAATAGATGTATTGATGTTTTAAAATCTAAGCATCAACGATTAGTTGAATTAGAAGATTTTCATTTGAATGTTATTGCGGATAAAAATGATAGTGATTGGCAAGTAGAAACTGACGTTACTATTGAAGATGTAAATTTTGAAATTGAAAAATTACCTGAAAAATATAAATATGTAGTGCTTTTGTATTTGGTAGAAGGTTATGACCATCAAGAGATTTCCGAAATATTACATATTACAGAAGTCGCTTCTAGAACGCAACTATCTAGAGGGAAACAAAAATTGAAAAGTGCCTTAAAATTGAAAAGAAATGAAGCAAGATATTAGAGATTTATACAAAAACGAATCTACAAAGGAAGCTGTAAAAATGTCTGAAGGGCATCAATTACGTTTTCTTCAGAAACTTGAAAAAAAATTGCCAGAGGCGCAAGATATATCGCCAAAATCATCAAATATATTTACACTTTTTAATGTGGCTGCAAGTGTGGTTGTGTTGTTAGGTTTGAGTTTTGGAGCTTTTCAGGTTTTTCAAGATTCTAAAGTTGAAACAGATCCAGTTGAAGTTGTAGATACAGAAATTAAATCCTTAGGAGATGTTTCTCCAGACTTTAAACGTGTAGAAGATTACTATTTAGCAAGTATAAATTTAGAGTTATCTAAAGTGCAATTAACACCAGAAAATAAGGAATTGTTTGATGGGTATGTAGCACGTTTAAAAGAGTTAAATGACGAGTATAAAAGGTTAACTATTGAACTAAATGAAAACGGACCCAACGAGGCCACTTTAGATGCTTTAATAGAAAATTTAAAATACAGATTAAAGCTTGTAATGCGTTTAAAGGATAAGCTAAATGAATTTAATTTAGACACGTTAGAGCAGCAAAGTTCATAGAAATCAATCAATCAATCAATCAATCAATCAAATTAAATCAAAAAACGAACAGTTAAATCAAAAAAATCATGAACAAAATCAAAATTTTACTCATCTGTCTTGTAACCACATTTGGCTATGCGCAGAAAAAACTAAGTAAAACATCGCAATCCATAAAAGTTAATAAAGATGTGGTAGTAGACCTAAATACTAGTAATGTAGAAATACAATTAGAGACGTGGAATAAAAACACCGTAGAAATTGAAGCTTACATTGAAAGTGATAAGCTAACTGATGAAGAATTAAAACGTGCATTAGAAGCTTGGAATCTTAAAGTAGATGGGTCTAGCAACAAGGTGAGTATTTCATCAAGTGGAGGAAGAACTATTGGTCTGGTTAACGCAGATGACTATTCCGGATTACTAAAAGATTTAGAATACCAACTCATAGAGTTTCCTGAGATGCCAGAGATGCCAGAGATGCCAGAAATGCCGAGACTTCCAGAAATGGTGCAAATGCCAAGAATGCCAGAATTACCAGAAATGCCTATTATGCCCAAATTGCCAGAGTTACCCAAAGGTGTTACAACCATTGAATTTGATTATGAGCGTTACCAAGAAGATGGTGAGGATTATTTGGCAGAATGGAGTAAAAAATATGAAAAGAAAGGTGGTAAAGAATTTCAGAAAAAAATGGAAGATTGGGCAAGGAAGTTTGGAGAGTCTCGTTACCAAGAGAAAATGGAAAAATGGGGAAAAGAATATGCCAAACGGTTTGATGGTAAATGGACTAAAGAAATGGAAGAATGGGGCGAAAAATTTGGAGAGAAATATGGTGAGGATATGGAGAAATGGGGAGAAGAGTTTAGTGAGAAATTTGGTAAGGAATGGGAAGAGAAAATGAAAGTTTGGGGCGAACGTTTTGGCAATGAAATGGATGAGCGTTCTGAAGTTTTGGAATTAAGAAAAGATGCGCTCATTAAAAGAAAAGAAGCTATGTACGAGCAAAGAGAAGCGCGTGTACATGCCTTAGAAGCCAGACGAGATGAATTACAAAACAGAAGAGATATTCAGGTCATTCAACGTTTAGAAACAGGTAGCAATAGTAAAGTAAAAAAGGTGATTAAAATTAAAATCCCTAAAAAAGCGAAGTTAAAAACTAATATTAGACATGGTGAATTAAAATTGTCTTCAGTTATTTATAACATGGAGGGTGATATTTCACATTCATTTTTAGTAGCAGAACATATTGATGGAGGTGATACCTCCATTAATGTGTCTTATTCACCAGTTATTGTGGATACATGGAGTTTGGGGACGCTTAATCTTAATTTTGTAAATAAAGCTCAAATTAAAAATGCGAATAACTTAGTGTTGAATTCTAAATCATCTAATATTAATATCGAAAATCTCTCGGATACAGGTGTTATTGATGGTAGTTTTGGAGACTTAACTATTACTCATCTTACTGAAAGCTTTAAGAATCTTAATTTAGTTTTGGAGAATAGTGACGCTTTAATCAACTTACCTAGTAGTTTAGATTATACACTTTACTTTAAGGGGAATCGTTCTAAGTTTAATAATAAAACGACCACACAAAAAACGATTCGTCATTATCCAGAAGGACAAAGTTCTGATCGTAATATTGTTATCAATGCTAAGTTTAGTGATGTGATTATTAATTGATTTTTTTATTCTGAGTTTATTTTAGAATCTTTAAGTCTTAAAGTAAATTCGTTTTATTTTTTTTGAAGCACAATTTCTTCCTGTTTTCCATAGAATACATTTGTATTTTTATGGAAATTTTATTTTATGACCTTTTCGTCTTTTGAATATTTTCTTAAATCTCTCAATGCGCATTCAGTAATTGGTGCTTCCATTAAAAAAACGGATTATATACCATTAGATTTATCAATTGATAATGCAGAATTAAAAGTAGTTAACACGTCATCTTCTGCGGATTTAGAACAATTCATTTTCAATTACATAAAAACCAACAAGGCAAAAGTAGCTTTTGGTGGTTATCTCGAAAAACGTAACATCTATCAACGAAGCACGTATTTTAATCAACATAACTCTAAAGAAGAACGTAATATTCACATCGGTTTAGATATTTGGGTTGAAGCGAATACAGCCATTTATGCACCTTTAGATGGAACAATTCATAGTTTTAAAAACAATACTAATCATGGTGATTATGGTCCTACTTTAATTTTGAAACATCAGATAAACGATATTGAATTCTATACACTCTATGGTCATTTAAGTGAATCATCAATTGCTAATAAATCAGTAGGTGTAGAGGTGAAGCAAGGTGATGTTATTTCGGTATTAGGTGCTTCTGAGGTGAATGGTGATTATCCGCCACATTTACATTTTCAGATTATAAAAAATATAGAGGATTACAAAGGAGATTATCCTGGTGTTAGCAATTTATTGAATCTAGAATTTTATAAATCAAATTGCCCAGATCCAAATTTACTCTTAAAATTAAATTAGTTTTTTTTGTTACGCTCAGTGGTTTTGTACATCCATTCAGCAATAAAACATAGTAATATTATGGACATTGACACAATGACTCCGGTGAGATTGGTTAAATATTGTTGGTGAATTAAAATGACCAATGCTACCATACACAAAATAAAACCTATTGTAGGAATTACTCTATTACTGCCTGTGTCTTTAGCGAGTTTAAAACCTACTAAATTTACAATACCAAATATGAGAATAAAGCCAACGCTTCCGGCTGTTGAAATACTTTCTAAATCTAAAACATTGACTAAAATTAAGGTTGCAATGGCTGAGATGAATAAACCTATGGGTTGATTCCAAAGTTTAGAAGTAAAGTGAGTTGGTAATTCATCATCTTCGGCAATTTCAAAATTGACACGACTTCCACCGTATAATGATGCATTAATAGCCGAAAAAGTTGAAATCAAAGCCGCAATTGTAATTATGGTAAATCCTATTTTACCAAGCATAGGTTTAGCTGCTTCTGCTAAAACGTAATCTTCAGCTGTGGCAATTTTATCAAAAGTAAGCGAGCCAACGGTAACGATAGAAATTATAAAATAGAGAACAATTACAAAAATCACAGAGTAATAATAGGCTCTCGGAATGTTCTTTTTAGGGTTTTCGATATCTGGTGCTGCATTTGCAATGAGCTCAAAACCTTCATAAGCCACAAAAATAACCATACCAGCAGCAAATAATTGTAAAGGTGTTTCCCAGTTAGACATTGCTAATTGCGAGAGATTAGGGTTGCCAATAAGTCCGTAAGCACCAATGCCAATAAAACCTATTAGTATGATTAGTTTAATAATTACAGCATAAGATTCAATTTTACCAACTATTGCGACGCTATAATAGTTTATGGCTGTTGCTAAGATTATAATAGTGCTAGCATAAATATGAAAGTTTATGGTTTTGTTTTGTGTTATTTCAAATAAATTAGGAGCATAAGAGCCAAAAGCAGAAGCATACAAGGAGAGCATAATAATATAACTTACCCAAAGTAAATTGTTGATACTTCCACTAAAAATAGTCACACCAAAACCTTGATTGATAAACTTAACGGTTCCGCCTCTGTCAGGATATTTCTGTGATAATTTTACGTAACTATAAGATGTTATTAGAGCTAATAAACCAGCAAATAAAAATGCAATTGGTGTTCCGCCTTGTGCAATAGAAACTGCTAAACCTAAGACCGCAAATATTCCGCCTCCAACCATGCCACCAATTCCTATGGATATCGCTTCTTTTAAACTTATTTTGTCTGATGTAGCTATAGGCATTAATATGTTTTTAGATTAAGACTAGAATAATTTGGGAGTCAGTTTTATAAGCGCTAAATGAATTAATACAATCTAAAAATTTGTGATTTGTTTCTGAGCTATTATTTTTCCTATTAAAAATCCCGCAATAGCAAATATCCCATCGGAAATAGAGAACCATAACTCTTTTGGTAACATAAAAATGGTTACAAAAGTGGCTATTAGCATTAATCCACCAACAATGTAAGAAGGAATTATGCTTTGTTTAGAAATCTTTGCAGCAGCAAACATACCAGCAATAATACCAGCAAAATGAGCAATAACAACAAATATTTTTGAACCAGTAGGTATTTTATCCATGTTGTTTTTTATCCATTCCATATCTGAAAGTTGTGCCTCAGCAGGAAATGTAAATAGGTTATGACCAATTACGGCTTCAAAGAGGTGCACCATTAAACTAGCGATAATTAATCCGATGATAGTTGCTAATACGTTTTTCATGGCTATGTTAATTAGAGGTATAAGATAATAAAATTATAGAATACGCATTATTAAGCGTCAAATTATAACCACTTTCTACGTTTAAAATAATATAATAATCCCAAAAACATTAAGAACATTACACCGAGTAAAACGAAGTAGCCATATCTGTATTTTAGTTCTGGGATGAATTCAAAATTCATTCCGTAAATACCAGCAAGAAAAGTTAATGGGATAAAAATAGATGACATTATAGTCAGGACTTTCATAACCTCATTCATCTTATTACTAATCGTTGTCATATACATATCCATTAAACTCCATATCATTTCACGATAAATATCAATGTTTTCAGATACTTGAATTAAATGGTCGTAAATATCTCTATAATAGGTAATTGTGCGCTTGTAGATTAAAGGGTGTTCTCCTTTTTCAACACGATTTATTATTTCACGCAGTGGAAATATAGCACGACGAACTTTTAATATTTCACGTTTTAGTTGTTGTACTTCAATGTTAATATTATCTCGAGAATGACCTTCAAATAAATCGGTTTCTAAGTCCTCAATTTTGTTGCCTAGAGTTTCTATAATACTAAAGTAATTATCTACAACAGCATCAATTAAAGCATATAGTAGGTAATCTGATTTTAAACCTCTAATTCTGCCATTACCGATTCTAATTCGTTCTCGTATGGTATCAAAAACATCACCTTCGGATTCTTGAAACGATAGCACATAATTTTTTCCTAAAACTAAGCTTACTTGCTCAATAACAATGTTTTCATCATTATCATAATAAAGCATTTTAAGTACTACAAAAAGGTAATCGTCATATTCATCAATTTTTGGTCGTTGCGTAGTATTCACAATGTCTTCTAAAACAAGTGGGTGTAAACCATACTGCAAACCAATATTTTCAATCTCGTCAATAGAGCTTAATCCATCTATATTAATCCATGTTACAGAATCGGTTTCTTTAAAAGATTTAGCATCTTCAATATTTGTAAGTATCGTTTCAGAAATAGAGTCCTTGGTATAATCAAAAGATTCTATTTTGACGTTTTTATGCGATTTTTCACCTGTGTAAACAAGCGTGCCAGGAACTTGACCTGTATGTTTTTTATAATGCTGCGTGCGTTTTTTGGTCCTTTTTTTATTCATACGTTATAAAATACTAGTATCATCTAAAGCATCCTTTTGCAATAAAGTTACAGCTTTTTGTAGAAGTAGATTGTTTGGATAAGTAACTAAGTCGCCATTATCTTCTCTTAGGTGAATCTGAAAGGCTCTAATGTCTTCTATAATAGCTTCAACAGGATAATCTTTATCGTGAATCCTAATTTTGTCTCCAACTCTATATGGAAAGGAAAAAAACATAATAACACCAGAAGTAACATTGCTTAAAATAGACCAAATAGCAAATAAGCCGACACCAATGACTGCAAATACGGATGAGAAAACGAGTGAAACTTGTTCTGGTTCAACACCTAAAATAAACATTTCTATGAGTATCGCAATTAAAACTAAGATTACAGTGATATAACGACCAATTAGTCCAGCACGTGCTTCTGTAGTTCCGCTTTTTTTGCCAATCTTTTTTACGGTTATAACAATGATAGATCTTATAATAATAAGTATTATGAGTAATATAGAAGTGTATATAATTATATCTTGATAGTTGGTTAAAATAGCAGTCATATAACGGGTAATTTACTTTTAATTAGAATCAAAGTTAGTTTATTGCAATTTTAAATCTTTTCTTAGACTTAAATCTGCATTACTTTTCTTATTCCAATAATCTGTTTTTAGAGTTTCTAATCTGGTCGCTTTTGTTGTTAAGGTTTTAGCAGAAAGACCATCACCTGTTGTTATGGTTTCTTTCCATCCTAAAATATCATAAGGAAAATTAGGGTTGAAGTCAATTTGTAATGTTCTGCCTAAATCTTCATAACTAACAATGTAACTCTTATTGTTTAAACTCGCTGTTGCGTTGTATGTTTTAAGTTCATCATGATTTAACCGTACACTTTCTATAGATGGTATAAGATTTATATCTCCAACAGGAAGACTTTTTGGGTCTATTCTTAATTTTGCCCATAATTCATTTTCTGTCCAGTTTTTGTTAAGTTTAAAAGTGGTATCTGCTTCACCTTGAAAGTAAGAATGTGAAACCACTTCAAAATCATCACGATTGTTTAATTGCGTATAAACATGACCACACCATTCTTGTACGGATGCCGAAATTTTTAAAGCGTGTTGGTTATTAGCTACAGGGAAAAAGGTGCTCTGCATTATAGAGTAAGGGTAAATACCAGTGTTGAAGTTCTTGGTCATATTCAATTTTAAAATCGGAATATTACTAGCATCATAATTATTAGCTTTAACCTGTTCGTTTGGTAAAAAATCTTCAGTCACAAAAATTAAGACTGACGTTCCTTCTTTTATTTCGCCATAACGAGCTTGTTCTAATTTATAAGATGTTATTTCCGCTTCACCATTATACCAATAATCTTTAAAGTCTTCAGACAATTTGGTTTTTGGTGCTAAAGGTTCAGCTTTTGACTCTGAAATCTGAGCAGTTTCCGTTATAGTTGTATTATTTTCTTTACAAGATGTAATGCTTAAAATACTTCCTGTTATTAAAACAACTATGAGTTTTAAATTCTTTATCATAATGTGAGTATTTCGTGGTTTTATAACCTAAAAAAGCATAGGTAATCCAATACTAATTTTTAAAATAAAGGTACGCTTCTAAATACTGTCTGCAATGCTATTTAACGTTTTGTAAAGTAAATGTGTTGGTAAGCCTACAACATTATTGTAAGAGCCTTCAATGCTAGTAATAGCAACAGCACCAATCCATTCTTGTATGCCATATGCACCAGCTTTGTCTAGTGGTTTAAAATGGTTAACGTAGTACCAAATTTCTTCATCAGATAGGCTTTTGAACGTCACTTTTGTAATGGTGTTAACAATATATTGTTCAGCATTAAACGTGCAACAAATAGAGGTAACCACTTCGTGTGTTTTATTGCTTAACGATTTTATCATATTAAAGGCATCATCTAAATCCTTTGGTTTTCCTATGGCTTTATCGTCTAGCCAAACAATAGTATCACTTGTAATAAGAATATCATTGCTTTGTAGGTCTCCAGCAAAAGGTTCAGCTTTCAATTTGGATAAAAAATCAGTGATTTCTTCTCGCTTTAATTGCTCAGGATAAATTTCTTCAACTGGTTTTAACCGAATTTCAAAATCGAGATACATGTCTTTTAAAAATGCATGACGACGAGGTGAAGCTGATGCTAAAATAATATTGAAGTCCTTAAGTTTGTCGTTTAGCATACTATTTTAATATAAAATTATAAAGTAATAACGATAACATGCCACTTAACATCACTAACTTATAGATTAAACTTATATGCTTGTATTCTGTTTTATCCTTGGCATTAAACAATTTGATACTTGCATAAATTAAAGGAGCAATGACCAAAATTAAAAAGTAACCTACAACAGGCAGTTGTTTAAATAAGTATGTAACAACGTAATACGTTATTGATAAAATAGGAACTAGTGAAATAAGAAATACAATTTTATTTGCGCGTTCTCTACCTAAAACTACAGGTAGCGTTTCTATTTCTGCTTTTTGGTCCCCTTCAATATCTTCTAAATCTTTAACCAATTCTCTAACCAGATTAATCATAAAAGCGAAAATCGCATAATCCTTAATAACGTTAATAAAGGTCGTTTGTACAGCTTCATTGCTAGCATTTATAGCAGGTATCAACTCAAAAACACCAACTAATAAAATACTTAAAGCAACAACTAGAGATACAACGGCATTACCAACAATGGCTATTTGTTTTAGCGATGTAGAATAAATATAGAGTAGTGCAGATGCAATAAAAAAGACAGCAAAAAAACTAGTTTTACCAATGCTATAAGTTAAATAAAAACCAAGACCAACACCAACAATATTGAGTACCATAAATAATGTTGTGGCATCTTTTTCACTGATGTATTTATTTATAATAAGTTTATTTGGTTTGTTAATTCTATCGGTTTCAATATCTTGAATATCGTTAATAACATAACCAGCAGCAGCAATTAAAAGTGTGGCTAATACTAACAGGAAAAAATTGAAATGCGACAATGTGGTTACAACACCATGACTTTCACTAAAAGGTAACAAAAGTGCATATTTTATTAAGTACTGCATTATTGCAATCATTAATAAGTTTTTCCAACGGATTAAATTGAGAAAGTGAATCATTTGAAGGTTTAATGAGATGATATTTTAGTAAATAAATAATAGGCAACAGCTGCAATGATAATAAAAACAATGATACTAAGAAATAGAGTTCGTTTTAAAAGTTGCTGTTCTTGCCGTCTTATTTTATCCTTAATTTTTTGTTTGTCTTCTTTAGTTAGATCAATATGCAAGAAATCCATTTCATAATGCAAATGAGCTTCTAGGTCTAGTTTCTCTTTGTATTTAGAAAAAGGTGTAGATGATTTTCGGTTAAATGTTGCCTGACTGTTTCCAAAACCAATATATCCAAATCCTGTACTATGTCTTCTTCTTCCTGACATATATCAATTAATCGTATTTGGCATTAAAATTACCATTCCATTTGCCTTGAACTTTTAAAACTTGTTCAATAACATCTCTAACAGCACCTTTTCCACCATTTTTGTGTGAAATGTATTTTGAAATCACCTTAATTTCTGGGACTGCATCTTGCGGACAACATGGTAAGCCAACTAATTCCATAACAGGAAAATCTGGAATATCGTCTCCCATATACAACACTTCAGATTTTGAAACATTGTGTTGATCTAAATAACTATTTAGTTGTTCTATTTTATTATGTGCACCTAAAAAAATGTCTTTTATACCTAAGGCAGCCAAACGTTTACGGACACCTTCGTTAGAACCACCAGAAATAATACACATATTAAAACCAGCATCAATAGCTGTTTTAAGTGCAAATCCATCTTTAATATTCATGGTTCTTAGCATTTCTCCGTCAGTAGTTACGGTAATTGTTCCGTCTGTTAAAACACCATCTACATCAAAAATAAATGTAGTAATGTCAGCTAAATATTCTTTATAACTTTTATCGTCGCTCATAGTCTATGATTTCAAAGATTTAAATCATTTAATTGGTTAAATATATCAAAATAATGTTGTTCCGTTCTTAATTCTATAGTCAAGGCATTTTTTAATTTATAAATTTTGTAAATTTCATTCAATTTAAATAATGGTAGAAATAATTGAATTAATTCTTGAATTAAATGTGACTTCTTTTCTGTTATTAAAAGGTAATTTGAAGCTGATTCTAACTCTATAATATTTGCATTGAATAGTTTTAAAACGGAATCTTTAGTAGCCTTTCTTCTTATTATAAAATCAGCAATATTTATTGCTGTAAGTTCAGTTTTCCATGTTGCTGAAACAAAAAGGTTTTGTGTCTTTGCCGATAATAATAAATTACCAGAAGAGAATGTAGATTTTTTATATTCTAAAATCCATTTTCTTGGTGTTTCAATTTTTCCAATAACTAAATAAGACCAAGCATTGTAATTACCTTTTATTTTGCCTTTATGCTCAATAATAAAATCTTCAAACTCTGAACAAAATGATTCATTCTTAATATAGAATGGTGAATCTGTTTCGTTCGTATCAGCGTTTGGTGTTATCATCGTTTTATTTGCTTTCTAGACCTGTTAGAAACATTATGGGTCTTTTTAATTGATGAGGTTAGCATTTTGTAAATCGCTTCATGCTCTTCTTTTTCAATCAATTTTAACTGTCGCTTTATAGTTTTTTTGTCATTGCGTTTTGCAGGACCAGTTTGTGCCATAAAAGGAGACATTTGTTGAATTTTCTTAGCCGTTTCTTCAATTAACGGATGTAAAATCTCAAATTCTATATTCTTGGTTTCACAAATTTCATGACCAATTCTATAGAGTTGATTTGTAAAGTTATTTACAAAAACAGCGGCTAGGTGAAGCGTTTGTCGTTGTTCGGTTGTAATCTTATGAGGTTTGCAACCCACAGCTCTTGCTAAATCCCTTAAAAGTTCGAGATTCTCTTTTTCATAAACTTCAACACAAATTGGCACTTCAGAAAAATCAATATCTGCGCCTTTAGAAAAGGTTTGCAATGGATAAAATACACCAATTTTATTTTTTTTGTCTATATCGTGCATGGCTACACTTCCAGAAGTGTGCACTACAAGACGGTTGGTGAATGGTAAAGTCGAAGAAAATTCGGCAATGCTATCATCGCTAACGGCAATAATATAAACGTCTGCTTCTTTTAATTCCTCTAATGAATCCGTTATTTCTACGTCATTTGAATACGAAGAAATTGAGGAACGGGTTCTATTATACCATTGTTTTACAGAAACGGTTTCCGAATTTGAAAATGCTTTATATAGATGTGTGGCCACATTGCCAGCACCAAGTAATATCACTGAAATCATGCTGTAAAAATACTAAGATTTCTTATCTTAGAATCACAAGAAAGCGATTAAAAGAATAACTTTGAAACTATGAATAAAAAAGACATAAAAACTAGAGAAGATGTTTTTCTTTTAGTTTCCAAATTTTACGATAAAGTTAGGGGAGATCAAAAAATAGGACCGTTTTTTAATGAAACTATAAAAGATTGGGAAGCGCATTTAGAACATCTAACTACGTTTTGGGAATCGAGCTTGTTTTTAAAAACCAAATTTAAAGGCAATCCATTAGAAGCGCATACTAGAGTAGATAAAGCATTTAATCATAGTATTACAGAATTACATTTTGGACTATGGTTAAACTTATGGTTTCAAACTATAGATGAATTATTTGAAGGTGATTATGCAGAAAATGCCAAACGTAGAGCTCGTAAAATGGGCACTTTTATGTACATGAATATTTTTGCTGCGAGGAATAAGGAATAAAACGCTTCCTTCTTCATAAATTTGTGGTTTTAAAAATCTAAAATTAAAACACAAATGAAGCTTTTAAAAGAATTTAAAGAGTTTGCAGTAAAAGGAAACATGATGGATATGGCTATTGGTATCATAATAGGTGCAGCCTTTAATAAAGTTATAGATGTCCTAGCTAAGCAAGTTATTTTACCGCCTTTATCTTTATTAACCGATAGTGTTAGTTTTAGTGATAAAAAGTTAGTGCTAAGAGATGCAATTGTAGATGCCTCAGGTGCAATTACAACAACGGAAGTTGCGGTTGCTTATGGGAAATTATCTGAAGTGTTTTTAGATTTTCTGATTATTGGTTTTTCGGTTTTTATTATTGTGAAATTCATGAATAGACTTAGAAATAAAGCTCAAGATGCAAGTGATGAAACCGTGGCAACACCAAAGGATATTCAATTGTTATCTGATTTAAAAGATTTAATGGAAGAGCAAAACAAAATGTTGAAGGCAAATTCCAACCAATAAATCAATAGTATTAATAGAATTTTAACATCTTTTGCACCATTTAAGGGAACTCGTAAATCGTTAAAAAACCATATCTTTGCGCGAGCTTAAAAAAGCCCTTAGTTATGCAAAAGAAAATCGCTAATTTCCTATTCTCCACAAAACTTACCGGATTCTTATTTATTGCCTTTGCCGTTGCTATGGCAGTTGGTACTATTTTAGATAGAAATATGGGCACATCTCCAACGCCTTATACTAGAACATTGATTTATAATGCTTGGTGGTTTGAAGCTATTATGGTGTTTTTTATCATAAATTTTGCTGGCAATATTTTTAGATATCGCCTGTATAAAAAGGAAAAATGGGCAACTCTAATATTGCATTTATCTTTTGTTTTTATTCTGTTAGGTGCTTTTATTACACGTTATGTCAGTTTTGAAGGTATGATGCCAATTGTTGAAGGTGAAACTGAGAATGAATTTTTCTCTGCAAAAACGTATATAGGTGGAAGAATTGTTGGTGATTATAAAATTAATGGTGAATTACAACAGCGTAGAATAGAGGAAGAGGTCGATTTTTCTCCAAGGTTAGATAATGACTTTAATAGAACTTTTGATTATGGTGATACAGAAGTTACAATTAAACTTGAAGAGTTAATAAAAGGCGCAGAAAAAGATATTATACCTAATGAAACAGGAAAAAGATATCTAAAGATAGTTGAAGCAGGACAAGGAGCACCACACAATCACTTTTTAGAGGATGGTCAAACATCAAACTTGCATAATGTATTAGTATCGCTGAATAAGTTTCAAGAAGGCGCAATTAATATTATGGAAACTGAAAATGGTCTTTTCATTAATTCACCTTATGATGGTGATTACATGACTATGGCTACGCGAGCGCAAGGAAAATTAATAAAAGATAGCTTACAGCCATTAATCTTAAGATCTAGATATGTTATTGGTAATATGCAAATAGTTATGCCTAAACCAATTGTTAGAGGTGATTTCGGTGTTGTAAAAAAAGCATCATTTTTAAAAAATGATGAAGATGGCGTTATCTTAAGTGTCACGGCGAATGGTGAAACTAAAAAAGTGGGCCTTTTAGGAGGTCCTGGAAATTACGGAACTTTAGAAGAGTTTGAAGTAGGTGGCTTAGAAATGGGTCTACAATATGGACCTAAAGTATTAAAGTTACCTTTTGATATTAAACTTAATGATTTTATTGCCGAAAAGTATCCTGGTACAGAAAGCGCTTATTCATCTTATAAAAGTAAAGTGACCGTTTTTGATAAACAAGATGGCGATTTTGATTATGAAATATTCATGAATCATGTGCTAGATTATAAAGGATATCGATTTTTTCAATCTGGTTTTGATTCTAATGAAACACGAACTATTCTTTCTGTAAATCATGATTTTTGGGGAACATACATTACCTATGCTGGTTATATGCTATTGTATTTTGGTTTAATGGCAATTCTGTTTGCTAAACACACACGTTTTGATGATATACGCAGTAGATTAAAGAAATTAAGAAAAAAGAAGGCAGAATTGATGACTGTTATTTTGCTTTTAATCAGTTTATCTGGTTTTGCACAAGAACACTCAGCAGATGATGGACATGATCATTCTACAAAACCTGAAAAGGAGCAGATAGATTCAATTCTAAGAGTTCATATTACACCAAAGGAGCATGCTGCGAAATTTGCAGAAATGGTGGTTCAGGATTATAGTGGTCGTATGATGCCTATGCATACATATTCTTCAGAAATGCTTCGTAAGTTGAGTAAAAGTGATGTTTATGAAGAATTTAATTCAGACCAAATATTCCTTTCTATACAAGAGAGTCCGATGCTTTGGTACAATGTTCCAATTATATATTTAAAACCTAGGAAAGCGGATTCAATAAGAACAATTATCGGAATTGGTTATGATGTTGAGCATTCTAAACTTGTAGATTACTTTACACCAGATGGAAGATACAAATTAGCACCTTATTTAGAAGAAGCTTATAAGGCACAAGTGCCAAATGGTTTTCAGAAAGAAGTAAAGGAAGCTGACTCTAGAGTTAATTTATTATATAATGCAATAGAAGGTCGCTCTAATAAAATATTTCCTATACCAGATGATGAAAATAATAAATGGATTTCATCATTAGAATTTAGAGAACAAGGTTTCAGAGAAAAAATTAAAGACACACTCTACGGTAACTTTATTAATAATGGTTTTAGTGCTTATTTAGTAACATTAAATAATGCTAAACAAACAGGTGATTATTCTAAAGCCGAAGAATTACTTAGCGGAATTAAGAAAACACAACAGAAATTAGGTAGTGCCGTAATGCTCCCAGACGATAAAATTAAAGCCGAAATTCTATACAACGATTACGATATTTTTAAACGTTTGTTTATTTGGTATATGTATGCTAGTACAGTGTTATTTATCCTTATTATAGTTCAGATTTTTAAATATAGAAGTAATTGGATTAATATAGCTATTAAAGTACTTATTGGTGTAATTATAGCATTGTTTGTATTGCATTTAGGTGGTTTAATATTACGTTGGTATTTGTCTGGTCATGCACCTTGGAGTGATGCTTATGAATCTATGATATATGTTGCATGGTCTGTAATGTTATTCGGATTGTTGCTCGGTATAAAGAAGAGTAGTTTAACAGTTGCAGCATCTGCATTTGTATGTTCTATGATATTAATGGTGGCACATTGGAATTGGATGGATCCAGCCATTGCAAATTTACAGCCTGTTTTACAAGGTTATTGGTTAATGATTCATGTATCTGTAATTGTCGCTAGTTATGGACCATTTGCCATCGGAATGATTTTAGGAGTTGTAGCTCTATTGCTAATGATATTAACAACTGAAGAAAATAAAGAGCGTATGCTCATTAATATTAAAGAGCTAACCATAATTAATGAAATGGCTTTAACTGTCGGTTTAGTAATGCTAACGATTGGGAATTTTCTTGGTGGAATGTGGGCTAATGAAAGTTGGGGAAGATATTGGGGTTGGGATCCAAAGGAAACTTGGGCACTTATTAGTATAATGATTTATGCTTTTGTAATACACATGCGTCTTATACCTGGTTTAAGAGGTCGTTGGATCTATAGTTTATTATCTATAGTGGCCTTTGCAAGTATTTTAATGACTTATTTTGGTGTTAATTTTTATTTATCAGGTTTGCATGCTTATGCAAGTGGAGACCAAATATTAAGCTTTCAGTTTATAGCAATCACAATCGTCGCAGTGGCTGTACTTGGTTTCTTCTCTTTTCTGAAGTATAAGAGATATTACAAGAAATAATTAGTAGATTGGTTATTTTTAGATTTTATTTTGTGGTAATTATGGATACCATTAGAGACAAGTATTATCTGTTTCTCAAACTGAATTTGAAGATATAAAAATATGGCATTCAGCACTACAGAATGAATTAAATATAAATGGACTTTCAAAATACAACGGTTCAATTGCTATAATGCTGCATAGTATTGATGGTAAACGAATTATTGACGAAAAAATCTCAGGTAATAAGAATTCAAATACTATAAAACTCCCAACTATAGATATTACTGCAGGTGTTTATATTCTAATAATAGAATCAGATACGTATTCATACACAACTAAATTTTGTATTGAGAATTAAGATTCTACTGACTATTTTCATTAATTTTATTAAATTAATAATTATAAGATGTCAGAAAACAAGAATCTTGGTTTAAACACCATTTGTGCACATATTGGAGAAGTAAAAGATGAACAATTTAAAGGTGCAATTTCACCAATGTACTTAAGTTCATCTTATGAGTATTTAGATGTTGACGTAAAACGTTACCCTCGTTATTTTAATACACCAAATCAAGAATTTTTAGCTAAAAAAATAGCAGCTTTAGAACATACAGAAACCGCAATGATTTTTGGGTCTGGTATGGCTGCAATTAGCACTATGTTTTTAGCATTTTTAAAACAAGGTGACCATCTTGTGGTTCAGAATACATTGTATGGAGGAACCGTTAATTTTATAAAAGAAGAATTTCCAAAATACGGCATAGAATTTACGTTTACGAACGGTTATAAAGTTGAAGATTTTGAGGTTGCTATACAAAGTAATACCAAACTCATTCATATTGAAACTCCTTCTAATCCTTTATTAACTATTACAGATATTAAAGCAATTGCAAAATTCGGTAAGTCTCAAGGGATTTTAACTTCTATAGACAATACGTTTGCATCACCTGTAAACCAAAAACCTATGGATTTAGGTATAGATATGGTAATGCATTCGGCTACAAAATATTTTGGTGGTCATAGTGATATTTGTGCAGGAGCTGTAGCCAGTTCAGCTGAACATATAGAACGCATTTGGAATATCGGAAAAAACCTTGGTGGAAGCTTAAGTGATATGACGGTTTGGATGTTAGAACGTAGTATGAAAACCTTAGGACTGCGGGTAAAAGCGCAAACGAAGAATGCTATGAAACTTGCGAAATGGTTGGATAAACATTCAAAGATTTCAAAAGTGTATTACCCAGGATTAAAATCACATCCAGAATATAAATTAGCAAAATTGCAAATGAGTGGTTTTGGAGCAATGCTTTCTTTTGAATTGATAGATGGCTTAGATTCGCTACAATTTCAACAAGAATTAAAATTAATAAAATCTTCAATGAGTTTAGCAGGTGTAGAGAGTACAATGATATCACCACATCTTACTTCTCATGCTTTATTAAGTCAAGATGAGCGTGATGCTGTAGGTATCAGTGATCAATTGATTCGTTTTTCTGTAGGTATTGAGAATACTAAAGATTTAAAAGAAGATATTAACCAAGCTATTGAGAAATTAAAATAAAAAAGAGGCTAAATACTTAGTCTCAATTCAATGTATCCAAACAATATTTGGCACAAAAATGATTTTTTTTATTGTTTTTTCTCTTTTCTAAAGTCGAATTTTAAATTAAGTTGAACCGATAATCGGTTAAAGCTTTTAGTTTTAAATGAATGTCTGGCATAGCCAAATTCTGCTTTTATATTTTTATCAAAACTAAAACCTAAACCAGCGAAAACCCTGTTTTGTTGAAAATCGAATTGATTTAAATAAAAGTGAATTTCATCATAAATAGATACAAACAAAGTATTGTTAATAGGTATTTTTCCTTTAAATCTATAGCGTAATCTATGCTTAAGGATATTTTCAGTTTCATATTCTAAAAAACGCTGTTCTAATCTAAATCTTTGAGAAAGTTTAATTTTATTTAGTTTGTGATTAAATACAAGTTGTTCTAAAATACGGTGTTCTTTAGTGTGAGGTGTGTTATTAACTTCAAAAGAAGAGTCAATATCACCATAAGCATAGCCAATACCAATAGAAGTTTTTGTGTTTAAATGATAATTAGCACCTACTATACCCAAGAATAAATGCGTTTTTTCTGCTGGCAACTCGTAATTCCAACTCGTTAGTGAGCCAAACAAGCTATACTTATCGCTAACTCTGTTAGATGAAGTGATTTCGTACCAAGAACCTAGTTTACTTTCTCCAGTATTTTGAGCTTGTAATTGGGTTTGAGTGAAAATAGCAATAATGAATATGTATATGTAATTTTTCATAAAAGATGTAATAAAAAAAGAGCCCTAAAAAGGACTCTTTTTAGTCATGGAATTATTAAACATGGTCGTTTAAGTGATGGTGTTCATCAATTAATGGACCGCCTTCAATAATTTGTTCTGATGCTTCACTCGCAAATTTTTCAAAATTTAAATGGAATGAATGTGCTAATTGAATTGCTTTACTAATGTATCCACCTTTTTGTAACCAAGTATTCATTGGGTCTAAAATTTCAGTAGGAACATTAGGACAGTATTTTGGCATGTGTAATCCAAATATTGGATGTTGGTCATAATCCACTTTGTCTAAATCACCGTTTAAAATTGCAGTAATCATAGCTCTAGTATATTTTAGTTTTATACGAGATCCAACACCATAAGGACCACCACTCCAGCCCGTGTTAATTAGCCAAACGTTAACACCTGCTTCTTGCATTTTTTTACTTAGCATTTCTGCATAAACTGTTGGGTGTAATGGCATAAATGGCTCTCCAAAACAAGCAGAGAACGATGGTACTGGTTCTGTTATACCTGCTTCTGTACCTGCAACTTTAGCTGTGTAACCAGAAATAAAGTGGTATGCAGCTTGACCTGGTGTTAATTTAGAAACTGGAGGTAATACACCAAAAGCATCTGCAGTTAAAAAGAAAATATTTTTTGGGTTATCTGCGTAAGAAGGTTTTTGAATATTATCTATATGGTATATTGGGTAACTTACACGTGTATTTTGCGTAATGCTACTATCCATATAATCAACTTCTCCATTGTCTTTAAAAACAACATTTTCTAAAATCGCACCTGGCTTAATAGCTCTAAAAATATCTGGTTCTTTTTCTTCAGAAAGGTCAATTACTTTTGCGTAGCAACCACCTTCAAAGTTAAAAATATTGTTGTTTGCAGTCCAACCGTGTTCATCATCACCAATTAATTTACGTGTAGGATCGGCTGATAATGTCGTTTTTCCTGTGCCAGATAATCCAAAGAAAATAGCAGTATCACCATCTTCACCAACATTAGCAGAACAGTGCATTGGTAATACATCTCTCTCTACAGGAAGAATAAAGTTTAAAGAAGAGAAAATCCCTTTTTTAATTTCACCTGTATAACCAGAACCACCAATTAAGGCAATTTTTTTAGAAAAATTAAGAATTGAAAAATTTCCTTGACGTAAGCCAACAGCCTTTGGATCTGGTGCTACATAACCAGGAGCACAAAGAACCAACCATTCTTCTTTGAAATTTTCTAATTCAGATTCATCTGATCTTAAAAACATATTATAAGTAAACATGCTAGACCAAGGGTATTCTGTAATGGTTCTTACGTTTGTTTTGTATTCTGGATCAGCACATACATAAGCATCTCTCGCATAAATTTCTTTACCACTTAAGTATTTAACGATTTCAGATTCTAATTTGTCAAAATTTTCAGGTGAGATAGCTTTGTTTGTTTTTCCCCACCATACTTTATCTGCTGTGTAATCATCTTTTACAATAAAGCGGTCTTGAGGAGAACGACCAGTAAATTTACCAGTATTAATAGCTAAAGTTCCGTTAGCGGTTTCTTTTCCCATTCCTTTTTCAACAGTAAAGGCTTGTAATTCTTCAGGACTTAAGTTCCATTTTGCAATGGCGTCCTTAATTCCGTATTTGGTTAGGTCTCTTGTTTTCATAACTAATTTGTTTAATAAAGTTTCCATAATTAAAAATTTTTATAATTCGACGTTCGATTTAAAATGGCCAAATTAATGGCACTAATAATAATGTTGTTATTAAAAAGAGTAGAAGCAGTGGTGCACCTACTTTTAAATAATCCATAAATTTGTATCCACCTGCTGTCATTACCATTGCGTTGGTTGTTGTACCTACAGGAGTTAAAAATGCTGTTGAAGCACTAATAGCAACCACAATCATAAATGGTGCAGGAGAAATGTTTAATGTATTTGCTGCTATAATTACAATTGGAGCCATTAATACAGCTGTTGCTGAGTTGTTTATTACTTGACTGAAAGTTGTTGTTAGTAAAAAGACACCTCCTAGTAAAACTACCGGATGAAAACTACCTAATGAGCTTACGAGTCCATTGGCAATTAATTCTGCTGTTCCTGTTTTTTGTAAAGCTATTCCCATGGGTATCATAGCAGCAATCATTACTACACTAATCCAACTAATTCCTTTATATGCTTTTACCATTGGTACGCAACCTGTAATTAAAATAATACCTGCAGAAATCAATGCTGCTATTGCACCAGGTACAATTTTAAAGACTAACATTACTATCATAAGTAATAGTGAAAATAAAGCAATGTAAGATCTTATAGAAAGAGTAGTTACTGTTTTTGCCATACCTTCTGGACTACCACAAATTACAAGATGTTGGTAATGATTTTTTAGTTCATCAATAGCACTCCATTCACCTCTAACTAAAAATGCATCGCCTGCTTTTACTGTAATATCTTGTCCGTCTAATGGTCTAGAATTTCTTGAAGCTGCCATTAATTGTAGATTATATCTTTCAAAGAAATGGCTAGATTTTATTTTTTTGCCAACCCAAGCAGATTGAGGAGTAACTAAAACTTCGGTCATACCAACTTCTTGATTGATAAGATTTTCTCTTAATTCATTTTCAATGGGATTTAGAGGTAACAAACCAAGTCTAAATGTTATCATTAGAGCATTTATGGCTTCGGTATTTCCTTTTACAGTAATAATATCGTGGTAAAGAAATTCTGTATCACCTGTTGGTAATTCAATAAATGGACTGTTACCCTTTAAACGATTAGGATGTCTTCTTTTTATACGAAGGATTGAAACATTAAACTTATTTTCAAAATCCCAATCACTTAATTTTGTATTTAATAATGGAGAAACTGACCTTACTCTTAATCTGTAGTATTCACCATCAACTTGGTAAGCTCCAATCCATTGGTGAAGTGTAGTGCTAATGTTTACAGGCTTGTTATTAGTTTTGTTACTTGGTAAAAGTCTATAACCAATAAATCTAAAATAGAGTAGTGCTAATATTAGTAAGGGTAGACCAATAAGACCAAATTCAAAGAATGAGAAACCTTCTAAACCACTTTCTATCATTGTGTTGTTTACAATAATATTAGGAGGTGTACCTGTTAAGGTTAGTAAACCACCTGTATTAGATCCAAAGGCAACTGGCATTAATAGTTTTGATGGCAATGTACCAATACTCCAAGCTGAAGATATAGTAACAGGCATTAAAGTCGCCACTGTACCAGTATTACTAACAACTCCAGAAAGTAGTCCTGAACCTAACGTTGTAATCAGTAAAAGTTTTACTTTACTTTTACCTGCTAGTTTTATAAATTTTTCACCAGCTAAAGCTGTCCAACCCGTTTGAGATAATCCTTCTCCTATAATAAAGAGCGCAGCAATCATAATTACAGTTGGGTTACTAAAACCACTTAAAGTTTCAGTTAGGTCTAATATTCCGAAAATAAATAGACTCAACATTGAAAGAAGTGCAATAATATCTGGAGTGAATTTTCCCCAAATGAAGAGAGAAATAGTGATGATTAGTATGGCTATCATTAAGCTCATATGGTGTGGTTCTTTTTAATTATAGTGTAAAGGTAGAATCAATAGGAACTATTATATATGACGAATGTCATACTTTGGTTGTATTGTGAATTTTTCAATTTTGATTAGTTTTTTTTATGAATTTGTAACTTTAATTCAGTCGATAACGTTTGCGAATTAAAAAGTAAGCTGATATCTACCTTCTTTTTAATATTTTTGGTATTCAGAAAAACAAAAACGAGCATGAAATTAGACATATTGGCTATTGGAGCACATCCGGATGATGTTGAATTAAGTTGTGGAGCAACCTTAGCAAAGGAAGTTGCTAATGGTAAAAAAGTTGGAATTATAGATCTAACACGAGGGGAATTAGGAACAAGAGGAACTGCAGAAACGCGTGATGAAGAAGCCTCTAATGCAGCAAAAATTTTAGGAGTACATACAAGAGCAAATATGCGATTTGCAGATGGCTTCTTTATTAATGACAAAGCTCATCAAATAGAAATCATAAAGATGATTCGTTATTATCGGCCAGAAATAATTATTTGTAATGCTGTTGATGATAGACATATTGATCATCCTAAGGGCAGTCAATTAGTAAGTGATGCTTGTTTTTTAAGTGGGTTAAAAAAAATCGAGACTAAATATAAGGATAGCAATCAGCTTCAAGAACCTTGGCGTCCTAAACAGGTATACCATTATATACAATGGAAAGATATAGAGCCAGACCTTGTCGTAGATGTAACTGGTTTTATGGATATTAAGGTAAAATCTGTTTTAGCTTATAAAACTCAATTTTTTGATCCAAACAGTAAAGAGCCTGAAACTCCGATTTCTAGCAAGAATTTTACGGATAGTGTTGATTATAGGGCAAGAAATTTAGGACGATTAGTTGGTGTGGAACATGCTGAGGGTTATACAGTTGAGCGTTTTGTTGCAGTAGATTCGATATTTGATTTAAAATAATTATAAAAAGTCTTTGTAGAAAAATGTAAATATTTTACATTTGCAATCCAATTTAAAATGGTGGTTGTAGCTCAGCTGGTTAGAGCGTCGGTTTGTGGTACCGAAAGTCGCCGGTTCGAACCCGGTCTTCCACCCAGAAGTAATAAGCCTTTCAGAAATGAAGGGCTTTTTTTGTGGATAGAATTAAAAAAGTCCTTCATTGTGTTAGTGAAGGACTTTTAATATGTATTTGATGAGATTGAAATCTATTCGCTAGCTTTATCAACAATAACTCTTTCAGCTCTGTTAGCTACTTCCCAAGCCGTATAGAAGACTAAACGTGATCTTGTTTCTAATAAGTCGTATTCAATTTTATCTGGCGTGTCTGATGGTTTATGGTAATCATCATGTGTTCCATTAAAATAGAAAATTACAGGAATATTATTCTTTGCAAAATTGTAATGATCCGATCGGTAGTAAAAACGATTTGGATCATTGTCGTCATTAAACTTATAATCCAACTCCATTTGGGTGTATTTTGTATTTGCTTCTTCAGAGATGTTATGTAACTCTTTGCTTAATTTATCACTACCAATAAGATATATATAATTTCTAGTACCGATAGTTCGTTTAGGGTCAGTTCTACCTATCATATCTATATTTAAATCGGCTACAGTATTTTCTAACGGAAAAATAGGGTCATTATCTGCATAATGCTTTGATCCAAGAAGCCCTTTTTCTTCACCCGTAACATGTAAAAACAGGATTGTACGCTTTGGTCCATGTCCTGCTTTTTCAGCTGCTTTAAAAGCTTGAGCTATCTCTAAAATCGCAACAGTACCAGAGCCATCATCATCTGCACCATTATATATTTCACCATTTTTAATACCTTCGTGATCTAAGTGAGCAGAGATTACAAGAATTTCATCTGGTTTTTCAGAACCTTTAATGTAAGCTACTACATTTTCTGAAATAACTGATTCAGATTTGTTTTCAACTTCAATATTAACATTTACATTAATTTGTTTGGCTGTAGCATCATCTAGAATAGTAGAATTAAGTGCTTTTCCTAAGTCTTCATTAATCATTAACATAAGAATGTTGTCTTCATTACTTTTTAAAGTTAAGCGACCTGTTGAGCCAGATTCTGCTTGTCTTTGGTAAAAAGGCGCATATTTAGAAAACGATTCGCTATTCATATATAAAAGCGCTTTAGCACCATTTGTTTTTGCGGCTTCTTTTTTACTAGAAAGCGCTTGTCGACCATTAGTCCATTTTGTATCATCAGTTTTACTAGAAGTAATAAAATTTCCTTCTTCGTCTTTAGGTTCACCAGCTTTTGCTAATACTATTTTATCGGTAACATCAATATTTTTATAGTCTGAATAGTTTTCATCATCAATACCATAGCCAACGTATACAATTTCATCTGCAGAAATCGTCATGCTCTTTGAAGCAGCTAAAACAATATGATTTTTAAAATTTTCGAATTCTTTTCCGTTAACGGATAATTCTGCTTCTGAAACTTGTTGTTTTTCTAAAGGAACTTCTTGAAAATAATCTTCTCCACCTAAAGGCGAAGGAATACCCATTGCTTGATATTTCTCTTTTAGATATTCAACTGCCATTTTCTGACCTTTATCACCAGTGTTTCGTCCTTCAAATTCATCTGACGCATATTTGTATAACATGGTTTTTAACTCATTTGAAGTAATGGTAGAAGCATAATCTGTAGGGGCAGCAATTACTTCTTTTTCAACCTGTGTATTGGTTTTGTTCTTTGTTGAGCTACCACAACCTAGAATAAGAAATGCACTACAACCTAGAATTAGTATTTTTTTCATGTTTAAGTTTTATTAAAAAGTTTGAGCAATTAGAAAGTTAATTTATCCTCAAATTGGTTTATTGTAAAAATATATAAAAAACAGTAATGCTTGTTGTGTTACTTATTTATAAAGGAATAATTTTTTTTAATTATATAATTTCGGGCTTTAGTCGTTCTTTAGAGTTTGCCAAATACCAAGCTGTTGCAAATATCAATTTAGCACGTTTTTCTAGAAGTGGATAATTTATTTTTTCCGCTGTATCAGTGGGTTTTGTGTAATCTTCGTGCTCACCATTAAAAAAAAAAATAACAGGTACACCCTTTAATGCAAAGTTATAATGGTCTGATCTGTAGTAATACTGATTTGGATCACTGTCATCATTGTATATATAATCTAATTCTAAATTTGTAAAAGTTGAATTCGCTTCTTGAACGATAAAATCGAGTTCAGTACTAATTTTATTTGATCCAATTAGATAAATGTAGTCTTCATTGTCTATATGTCTTGGATCTACGCGACCAATCATATCTATATTTAAAGTGGCAACTGCATCTTCTAATGGGAAAATAGGATTTTCTGTATAATACCTCGATCCATGAAGACCGACTTCTTCACCAGTTACATGTAAGAATATAACACTTCGTTTTGGTCTGTGACCATCTATAACAGCTTGGCTAAAAGCTTCTGCCATTTCTAGAACTGCAGCTGTACCAGAGCCATTATCGTCAGCACCATTATAGATTTGTCCACCTTTTATGCCTTCATGATCAGAATGTGCGGAAATATAAACATATTCATCAGGGAATTCAGATCCTTTTATATAAGCGATAATGTTTTGAGAATCGTTGAGATTGTTAGGCAGTGTTTCCTTTGGTACAACTTGGTAATAATTAGGATTTGTTTTTGGAGCAATTATATTTAAACCTATATATTGATTTCTTATAAAATCGCATACTTGGTTATGACCTTCTTCACCAGTCATTCTGCCTTTATATTTATCTGCAGATACTTCTACAACATAAGATTTTAGTTGTTCTGTATTAATAGTATTGAGATACTTCTCTACGATATCTTTATCATTATAATGAATACTATCTTTAAGATTGTCAATTTTCTCGCTATGTCTTAATGTGGCGCAAGAACCAACTAAAAGTAGAGCAGAGGCAATGAGTGTTTTCATGTGTTTTTATCTATAGTTCTTAGTGGTCACATGCTGTTAGCAACAAATCAATTTACTTGATACTTGGAGTTCTTTCTACTCTTGTTTCGTTTAAAAAAATGATTTGGGTAAAAATAAGTTAATTTGAGAGAAGATATTTCTACAAATGAAACCAAAACTTAAAATCTAATTAAATTTTTCCTTTTGGTTGACTTAATTGTGGATCTATTAATTCAATATTTTTTTGATCATCTTTGTCTACTTGATCAGTTTGATCAGTTTGTTTTATTTGTTCTGTTTCTATAGTTTTTGGTATAATAGTAATGTTTTTATAGATAGTAAGTCCTAAAGACATTATAACAAGTAGAAATATATACTGAATAGGTTTTGTTTTGCTTTGTGCCTTTTTTGTAATAAATAATAAAACTAAACCACTGATAAAAGCTATTATAATAGGAAGAACGGAAAAGCTATAAAATTTAGTCGCTGATAAAACGGTTGCTAATATTGCTGTGATAAACCCGACGATAATCAATATGTTTTTCATGTTTTTTTCAATTTTATTTTATTAATAAATTATTTCAATGTGATTAAAGAATTTCTTAGATTAAGATAATTCGTAAATTTAAACATAAAGTCATCATTTATTATGCCGAAAAAGATTAAATAGCCTTAAAAAGTATTGAATATTAACGTACTATAAACTGAATTTATATTTTTTCGAAAAAACTAGTCAAAAATATTTGTCTAAAACAAAAAGGGGCTTATATTTGCAGCCGCAATCAGGCAAATAGCTTGATGAGGCACTCAAGGAGAAATGGCAGAGTGGTCGAATGCGGCAGTCTTGAAAACTGTTGAGGGTCACACCTCCGGGGGTTCGAATCCCTCTTTCTCCGCAAAACGAAACCCATAACGAAAGTTATGGGTTTTTTGTTTTTACTATTATTTTAACCTCATTTCATAAATATCCAAAAACAAGAAAACTATATAGAACGGTATTTTTTTTAGTTTTTTCTGTTGAAGTTAATATTCTGCTCTAAATGACCTAGATCATTTTAAAGCCAAAATCACCAATTTATCTTTACACTATAAAATTTCTTATCATGAATGATTTTAGATACAGACCAAAAGATAAATATATTCAACAAGCCGACTGGCAAAAATTATATGTACTTACAGAGCATTGGAAATCCGACCTCTTGTTTTATACAGATGATTTAAGATTTTTGCATCACCTTATTGATAAGTATTTTCTATGGATTTCAAAAAAGGAAAACATAGATATGGTACAAGAGATAGAAGTTAATTTGCTAAAAATAGACAAACAATGTGCTTTGTTATTGCAAAGAGTTGACAGCCATTTGCATCATCTTTCAGAGTTAATAGATAATCCTTTTGTATATGTATCAGATAAATTTAGAGACGAACACGAATCTTTAGAAGACGATTTAGCACAATTTGTAAAAGACTTTAGAGATAACCGTAAAGGGATTTTTAAAATCACAGAACGCATTGTAAAAGGAGAAGAATTAGAGCAACAGCTTAGTAGTGTTACACATTAATTTTACGTTAAAAAATGAAATTGCATTATGAAAAATTTACATAACATACTAACAGAGATAACCCAACTTACAAGCCATATTGAAACTAATTATCCTGAGTTATATCGCTCATTAAACGAAAATCCGATGACTATTCCTGTAAGTCAACATCCACATGTAGATAAAGTAGCTATGCAAGACTATTTAGAAGGTTTAAAACAACTATTAGAGCATTACGTTAAGGAGGAAAATATAAGGATTAGAAAGTCTTAAAATTATAATTATGGGAGAAATAGCAACATCTAACAGACAGGTTACTTTGTTTTACAATTCAGATTCGCCAAGAGGAGAGCAAACTTTGGCATATGCAAAAGCAAATAGGTTAAAACTCGAAGAAATAGATATTTTAAAAACAAAACTTACAGGAACTCAAATAGTAGAGCTTGCATCAAAATTGCATATGGAAGTTGCAGACTTAGTAAATCAAAACCATCCAGCATATGCTTCACATTTTGAGCATCATAATTTTTCTGAGGACGATTGGATAAAAATGATTCAACATAATCCAGAGATTATGAAACAGCCAATAGCTTTAAGAGGAGACAAAACTATTATAGTAGATACACCAACGGATATTCTTAAGATTTAAAACTTTAAAACCTTTGTTTTGGTCTGACTTAGGTCATTTGAAACCTACAATTATTTATCAACCTTTGTTAAACAAATTATTAAATTCAAATATCATGGAAACTAAAATTTTATATAATTCAAATATGCATTTTGAACACGAGCTTTGGAAAGGAGAACTCGACTTTTGGAAAGATGAATTAAAATCGTTTAATAACCGTTTAAGTGAGTTAGTAACCCGTTGGACCAACAAAGATGTTTTAGCGCAATTAGAACATTTTCAAAATGAATTTGTACTTCACGGTGATGTAATTGAAGATTTAGAGGAAACCATAAATGAACATGAAGAACGCATAGCTGGTCAAAGTATAGAAGGTGAAGATGCTATCGATGTGCCATTAGCTAAAACACACGTTGAATTTAGAAAACGTATTGAGACGCAGCGAGAAATCTACTCAAAACTTAAAAAAGACTTTTTTAGTTTTCTAGAAAAATATATGTAATGCTATATGCAAATAGCTCAAGAAATAAACGAACTAGTTGAGTCCTATATTCTTGGGGTATTAATAAGTATGGGAATTGGTCTCATAATAGGTTTAGAAAGAGAATACGATAAAATTAAGGAAGACCAAGGATTTGCAGGATTACGAACCTTTCCTATTGTTGCAATTCTTGGTTTTTCATTAGCTAACTTAACAGAACTTTTTACGCCTTGGTTATTAATAATTAGTCTAGGTTCGTTTATTTTATTTTTAGCGTTTAATCACTTTAAGCAAGAAGATGAACAACATAGCCAAGGATTAACCACAAACTTGGCTCTAATAGCCACTTTTGTTTTAGGTGTAATGGTTTCAGTACAATATTATAGAGATGCCGTTGCAACGGCTGTTATTATTGTAACACTACTTTCTCTTAAAACACGCTTTCGTTCATTTATAAGTAATATTACCTCCCAAGAACTTTTCGCATTTATAAAATTCTCAATAATTGCCTTATTAATTCTTCCTTTTTTACCGAACAAAGATTACGGTCCAGATAGCTTATTAAATCCTTTTGAAATAGGTTCAATTATTGTAATCGTTTCTTTTTTAAACTTTATAGGTTACTTTTTAGTAAAATTTGTGGGTTCTAAAAAAGGTATAATTCTTACTGCAATATTGGGTGGACTTATATCAAGTACAGCAGTGGCTTGGAACTACGCATCAAGAAGTAAAGAATCACCAGAACTTTCAAAAAAATATAGCGCAGGTATAATAGCAGCATCAGCAATTATGTTTCCAAGACTAGCTTTACTAGCCTATATATTTAATGTTGAAATCTTAAAATATTTAGCGCTGCCCTTTACTTTATTAACATTGGTATGTATTACAGCGACTTTAATATTGATAAGAAAAGATGACAATAAACCTGATACAAATATTAAATTAGGTAATCCTTTAAATGTTTTAAATGCCATAGGATTTGGTGTAATGTACGTCGTTATTCTTTTCGCAGTTTTTTATAGCAATCAATTTTTTGGAGAACGTGGTTTATACTATTCTGCTTTAATTGCTGGTTTGGCAGATACAGATGCTATAACAATAAGCATGTCAAAATTCTCTTTAGATGGCGACAAATTAACGCTCGCATCTTCCGTAATCATTGCAGCTACCATAAGTAATATGTTAGTAAAATTGGGAATAACCGCATTTAAAGGCTCTAAAATAACAGGTAAGCTTGTTGGTTATGCCTTTGGTAGTGTTATCCTAGTCGGTATTATTTACATCCTTATTATTAGAAGCTAGTTCCAATTCAATATTTAAAATTTGGGCGTGACCACAAGGGTCAGGCTTTTCGTTACAATTCCTCGCATCTCCTTCGTCGAGCTGTGGGATTTCCACTGCAATCCTTCACGCAAACCCCAAAAAACAAAATAACCTTCAATAAAATATTCCTTTTCATCATGCTGACCTAAGTCAGTGTTGGTATTCTTTTAGAAAAGTAATTTTAAACTAGAAATTGTGACACTGGTCCTTTGAGATTTCTGACAAATAAATAGTAATACCATGAAAAAATTAAATGCACAAGAAGCAAAAGAGATAGGTAATATTCTTGGTATTCATTGGGAGGATATACCATTAGATGAATTCACAAAAGGCATAAATGTAGAACTTGAACATGGTACCAGATATCTAGAAACCAATGTTACTAATAACGATAAAGCCTTAACAGGAAAAATAGCTTGGGCGCATTTAAAAGAGTTTCCAGATTACTATACACGCTTAGAAAAAATGGAAAATGAAGCGGAAGACTATTAGAACAAAAATAAGTAAACTGATTTAAATTAGTTTACTCACTCTGACTTAGGTCAGTGTGCCTCTCTTGATAACATTCTAATTTTGAAGTGTAAACAGATAACAATAGTTAGATGTACAATAGCAAAAAATAATTTATTTAAATAATAAGGAAATGAAAACTAAATCAGAATTTTTAAGTGAAGCAATGGTGAAATTGCTGAATTATAGAGTAGAGCAAGAAGAGTTTTCTGCGAGAATTTATTTAGCAATGTCTACCTGGTTAGATGACAAAGGATTTGTAGGAGCGGCAAAACTTTTTAAACAGTATAGTGATGAAGAGCTTGTACATGCGGATAAAGCAAAAAAAATGCTTTTAGCTAATGGTATAAGACCTATTACACCTGCTTTAAAACAACCAAAACAAGATTTTATTAGTCTTCCAGATGTTATAATATCGGCATTGGCACACGAAAAAGAAATTACCACACAATGTTACGCACTTACGTCAGCATCACATAAAGAAGAAAACTTTATGGTAGTAGAACTTGGTTTATGGTATTGCAAAGAACAAGCAGAAGAATTAAATAAGGTACAATACTTTATAGATAGATTAGAAGCATTTGGCGAAGAACCAAGTATGCTCAGAAAATTAGATGAAGAAATGGGAGAGCTAGCAAATTAATTAGCTAGTTAAAAATCTTAAAATATTGTATTATGAATTTTTATAATAAAGATAGAAAAGCCTACTTCATAGGAGGAGGTATTGGATCATTAGCAGGAGCAGCATTTTTAATTCGTGATGGAGGATTCTCAGGAGATAAT
>TARA_R110002049_G_scaffold307520_2_pt1 | contig 33168 bp, 29 predicted proteins | sample TARA_R110002049 | Tara Oceans TARA_R110002049 (sample SAMEA4396941) | marine metagenome | biome: Polar Biome; feature: [SRF] surface water layer (ENVO:00010504); material: water (ENVO:00002006), including particulate matter (ENVO:01000060) such as... | depth 5 m
TGGAATCATCGCATCAATAGATTTGATACCTGTTTGTAAAGGCTCAGTTACTGGTTCACGGAAAATAACACCTGGTGCTTTACGCTCCAAAGGCATTTCGTAAGTTTTACCTGTGATTGGACCTTTACCGTCAATAGGATTTCCTAAAGTATCCACAACACGGCCAACAATACCTTCTCCCACTTTAACAGAAGCGATACGAGACGTACGTTTTACTATAGAACCTTCTCTTACACCTACCGAAGTACCTAATAATACGATACCAACGTTATCTTCTTCAAGGTTAAGTACGATACCTTCCAATCCGCCTTCGAATTCTACTAACTCACCATATTGTGCGTTAGCCAATCCGTAAGCACGTACAATACCGTCACCTACTGTTAATACAGTTCCTACTTCGTCTAATGAAGCACTAGCTTCAAAACCTGAAAGTTGCTTTTTTAAGATTGCTGATATTTCAGCTGGTTTTACTTCTGCCATCTTTATCAATTTTGAATTCAGAATTCTGAATTATTTTAATTTAATGTAAATTCTCTTTTTAATTTGTTTAATTGATTGGTAATGCTTGCATTGTACTGTACATCTCCAATTCGTAAAATGAAACCACCTAAAATGCTTTCATCTACTATATTTTTCACTTCAACATTTTTTCCTGTAAGATCTTTAGCTTTTGCTAAAACTTTCTTCTCCAAATCTGCTGTTAAAGGAATTGCCGTTGTAACAGTAGCCAATTCAATACCTTTAGATTGATCAAATAACTGATTGTATTTTAAGGCAACATCGCCCAGGATATGTATCCTGTTGTTCGTAATCAAAAGATCTATCAAGCTTAACGTGGTTTTATCTGATGTTTTAAAAACATCCAATAAAATAGATTTTTTTACTGAAGAAGGTATTACAGGACTTTGAAGCGCATCATTCAAATCTTTATTATCTGCAATGGTACTCGCTATTAACTTCATATCATCATTTACAACGTCTGTTGCTTTTTGATCTGATGCTAAACTTAATGCTGCTTTTGCGTAACGTATTGCTGCTCTTGCTCCTGCCATTTTTTATAAATTTTGAATTCAGAATTATAAATTCAGAATTTTTTTAGTTTAATGATTTTTCATCCAACATAGTTTCAACCAATTGCAATTGCTTGTCTTTGTTAGATAATTCTGTACGCACTACTTTTTCAGCAATCTCTAAAGATAAGCTTGCCACATGGTTTTTAAGTTCAACCATAGCCGCTTTCTTTTCACTTTCAATGGCTGCTTGTGCTTGTTGGATTATTTTGTTTGCTTGCTCTTGCGCTTCACCTTTAGCACTTTCAATTGTTTTATTTTTGATATCGCGCGCCTCTTTCAGCATGGTATCGCGTTCTGCTCTTGCTTCTTGTAATAATTTTTGATTATCAGCCTGAAGGTTTTGCATTTCCAATTTTGCTTTTTCAGCAGATGCCAATGCTTTTTTAATACCTTCTTCTCTATCGTTTACAGAGTCTAAAATTGGTTTCCAAGCAAACTTTTTCAATAAAAAAATAAGTGCAATAAAAAGAACTGCTTGCCAAAAAAATAATCCTAATGAAAAGTCTTCAAATAATTTTCCCATGATAATTTATATTTCTAAAACCTATGTTTAATTTAAAAAGAACAGCTATAACCAACCGTTATAGCTGTTTCTTGTTTGTTTTATACCGCAAATAAAGCAGCAAATCCAATACCTTCAATCAAAGCTGCTGCAATAAGCATCGCTGTTTGAATTTTTCCTGTAGCTTCAGGTTGACGAGCGATTGCATCCATTGCAGAACCACCGATTCTACCAATACCAATACCTGCTCCAATTACTACTAAACCTGCACCTACGATAGCTGGAATTTCCATAAATATATATAATTAAAAATTAAACATTCAACTTAAATTCCCACCCGACAATTATCAGGGTTCATGGGAACGGCAATCTTACTACTTAATGTGCTTCATCATGATGTTCTTCAACAGCCATACCGAAGTATAATGCTGAAAGCACGGTGAAAATATAGGCCTGTAACGCTGCTACAAGTAATTCTAAAATAGCCAATACAAATGCTAACAAAAATGACAATGAACTTCCTAACCAATTTTGGAATAAAAATATCATCCCTATAATACTCATCAATACCACGTGACCAGCGGTAATATTAGCATACAAACGAATCATCAAAGCGAACGGCTTGATAAAGGTTCCTAACAACTCAATGGGTGCCAATATAATTTTCATTGGCCATGGCACACCTGGCATCCAGAAAATATGTTTCCAATAGTTTTTATTTCCAGAAAATGTGGTGATTAAATAGGTAATAAGGGCCAAACATAATGTTACCGCAATGTTGTTGGTTACGTTCATCCCTATTGGAGTCAAACCAAATAAATTTACGATCCACACAAAGAAAAACACCGTTAACAAGTAACTCATGTATTTTTTATAGTGTTTCTCACCAATATTAGGCCTGGCGATTTCATCACGCACATACAGCACAATAGGCTCTAATAAACGTCCGGTGCCTTTTGCCATGCCGTTATTGCTTTTATATGATTTTGCCATACGGCTAAACATAAAAAACATAATACCGAACACCATAAAAATCATGACCACATTTTTAGTGATTGAAAAATCCAATGGCTTTTCGTTCGTGGCATGATGGTGGGCATCTTCAAGAATTTCCCCATTAGAGCCATCAACTTTATAAATTTTTGAATGATGTAATTTGTAGTAATCGCCACCAACCTCAGCTACTGACTCTCCGTGGTGGAATTTAGAAGATGAAAACACCTTTAAACCTCCATCCCATAAAATGATTGGTAAAGGTGCACTTACATGTACTTCTTCCCCAGAGTCTTCTGTGTATGAAAAAAAATGTAAATCGTATGAATCCTTTAAATGGTGTTGAATAAATTCTTTTACCTCTGTCTTTCTATCGGTCTTTTCTTCACCGTGACCGCCTTCTTCTTTTCCGAAAGAAAGAAAGGTTGTTAAAAGCAGTAATAATGTAATTGGTTTTAAAGATATTATTTTTCGCATATTGCTTTAAGTAATAGTGGCTTAAAAATCGGTGCAAAGGTATGTTTTTATCTCAAAAACAAAAATAATTTTGCTTTTTATTTCGCATGCATCTATTGAATAATTTCAGGAAAGGTTATTTAGCTCTAAAATAAAGACTTATAAGTAAAAAAAAGAAGATGATACGTCTGTATTATCGCCCTCTTTTATTCTAAATTATTGAGCCATTTGCTTAAACTTACAGATTCTAAAACCAAACCAACAACATACGGAACAAAAAAAGCTGTAAACTCTAATTTGGTAATGGTAGCATCAAGCTTATAAAACGGATAGAACAAGACGAAAAAAACAGCGAATTTTAAAAAACTGCCTACTAAAAACAAAAAACCCAACTGGCTTTTATACTTTTCCTTTAATAGATAAAGCATGCCGAAAATTATAATAATCAACACTAGATTGACACCATATGAAAGTACCAGCCTGTTTTCAAATAGTGGCAATTTTAAACCATTCAAAACGGCTAAATGTATTGCAAAAATAAGTGTTAAGACACAAACGGCCTTTATTGTAAAACTAAAAAAGGGGTTACGCATCAATATTTAATTCTGTTGACTTGTTTAAGAACTACGTATAAGGAGATAGCAACGCCTAAAAGCGTTGAAATTATAATGAATAGCCTGTCGCCACCATTAAATTTAGAATCTAGCCACTTGCCTAACATCACAAACAAATATATAGTAATGCCCATTTGAAATGCTATTCCCGAAAGTACCGCTACATTTTTAAGCTGTTTTTTCGGGTCCTGGTTTTTGTTGCTGTTGTTGCTCAATTTTGTTCATTTCTTTAACGGCACCTTTCATGATACACGTTACATTAAAAGTAGCTCCGGGCTCAACCGCCAGTTTTCCAGCGACCACTTCGCCTTCAATATGCGCTGAAGATTTTAAGGTCAGCGTTCCCGAAAGCGTTAGTTTACCTGAAAATTTACCTTCAAAATAAGCATCGGTACCTTGCAAGGTGCCTTTAATAAGCCCTGATTTGCCAACCACTACTTTTCCCGAGGTTTTTATATTACCTTCTATGATGCCGTCTATCCTAAAATCGCCTTCGCTAGTAAAATCTCCAACCATTTTAGTGCCCTGTGCAATAATGTTTTGACCTGATGTATCTTCCATGTGCTTGTCTTTTTTATTGTCTGAAAACATAACGCTTCATTTTAGTTAGTATTCCTATTTAAATAAGCTTCCAAATTTTTATGGATTTGAATGATTTGATAATTATTGGACGATATGGCAAAATACGGCTTTTTGATTTTTTGCTTATCTTCTTTGGTCAATAATTGGTCAAATGTTTTGGCTACGGCCTCATTATGCAATCCGTGAACGATTACAAACGTCGTGTCCGCATCATAAACATCTACGGAACTGTTCAATTTATAATATTTTATGTTTGGCAACACCTCGTTTAAAAGTTTATCAAAGGTATTTATATCTTCTTTAGATGCTTTATCAAATTGAAATATGACTTTATAATGCTTTTCTAAGTTTTCATCTTCAACAAATTCTGTATTGGCAATTCTGGGCAATACATTCGTTTCTATTTCCTGTGCCTGTTTACCTTCTTCGGTATTGGCGTAGGTCACGGCAATATAATTTATGGCTTTGCTATACTGCTCATAACCATCCAAACGCCCTATTGCGGTCGCTTTTAAAAGTTCAAACTTGGGCACAATAGGTTCGCCATCAAACACATTGATGTAATTGTCGCTTTCACTTATCACTTTGGCATAGTCCTGATTTTCATAAAGTTCATAAACTGTTTCATAGATGCTTTCCGGACTGTTTTCATCTTTTTCGGCAGCCAAATCGGGATTCGTCAAAATAGTAGCGTAACGCGAATCGGGGTAGTTTTTAATAATATTATTTTTAGCTATTTCTGCTTCGGAACGTTCGTCTAACAACTCATAAATTTTATATAAATTATACTTTGATGGCAGAATCAACCGTTCTTCTGGATTGCTTTTGAGCAGATTTTGGAATTTAGCTTTTGCTAATTGATATTCCTTAAATTTCTCTTTATAAATCAACCCCAATTGGTAATAGGCATAATTGCGTTCTTTGGAAATACTATCGATTTCTTTTGCTTCGGAAGGGATTTTAGATATATAGAATTGTGGGTCGAAACGTTCTTCATCTGAGGCTAAGTCTGCAATATCCACATTGGATGCCCCAGTATTGCTCAACCCTGAAGCGCTTTTACTGGACCAACGCCAGTTATCTTCAAGCGCTCTATCGCCCCAAATTTTAACAAACTCATTTTTGCCGTAAGCCACTGTGGTAGGATTATAAAAATAAAACAGGGGCGCTTGGCTTGGCACGCCAGGCCCTCCGCGTTGTGGCATAGCATTGGGTGCAACGCCTGCCAAATTATTGTTGACCGTTTTTAAACCTGTATTATTACGTGCCGCAGCTTCTTGCTTTTCTTTTTCCGCTTCGGCCTGTATTTTGAGTTTTTCTACAAAGGTTTCAAAATAGGCCAGTTTATCTGTTTCGGAAAGATTTACCAGTTTTAAAATACTGTCGTTTACTTGGGCAATGTCTTCATAATAAATAACGTCTTCCAAATTATCGCGCTTGCGCTTGATGGTTCGGTAGGGTTTTGAGTTGAGCTTTAAATTGAGCATCGTGCTATCATAATACGCACCAGCTTGCCTATAAATAGAAGCATCAAAATTCATGTCACCCAGGATTTGATAGTTTCTGGCCTTTAACTGTTTGTCCTGTGATAGCGCTCGCAAAGACTTATTGTAATAGGTTACGGCTGAAGAATCGGAACCAGTCTGCAAATAAAACTGCCCTATTTGATGGTATATTTTATCTAAAAACGGACGGTTTTCCCTGTTTTCTTCCAAATCTGCTAAAAACTCACGCAATGCAACCGTATCGCCATTATCATAATCGAAATTTTTAATCTTTTCGATTTCTGCGCTTATCATATAAATACGTGGTGTTTTTCTGTTGAGTTCAATCACTCTATCAAAAGCGATGTTGGCACTATCTTTTTTGCCTAATTCGTTGTACAATTGTCCTTGTATAAAGCGGTACCGCCCACGTTCGTCATTGCTTTTAGTGGCTTTTGAAGCGGTTTCCAAAAGAGTGATGGCAGTATCGATCACTTTGGTATTTAAATAGGCTTGCGCCAGAATAGACGTGGCATCCGCTAAATCCTGTCCTACTAAATCCTCTTGTTTTAATAAGCGTTTTAAATTTTCAATGGCGAGTTCGTCATTTTCCAGTCGGATATTGGCTTTTTCTCTCCAAATTTTGGCTTGGTTTATTTTATCGCTCGCTGGATATTTATAAAGGATATAGTTAAAAGCCTCCAAGGCCGGAATAAAACGCTGGTCGAAATAACGGGCTTTTCCCAATAACAAATAAGCTTCATCTATTTGTGGATTTTTTTCCTTACCCTCAATATTCATACTGTGCTTCTGGATGGCCTTTACAGCTTTTTCTTCGGCACGATTGAAATCTTCATTTTTGGATTGCCCCGGGAGAATAATGTCTTCATCAATTTCCAGACGTTCAATGGGCAATACCTCCCAATAATTATCGGCAAAACCTTGATTGAGATTGGTGCGTCCTTGCTCCAAAGCATTGTAACCATTGTAAAGTGCGTTGAACTCGGTGGTTACGGCATGGTAATTTCTGCTTATGAATTTATCCTTTTTTCGAGAGCAACTGGTTATGGATACTACGGAAAGTGTAATGGCTAATATGGCGCGATAAAATGTTTTCAATACCCTGTCTATTTGGTGTTATAAATAACTATAAACTAATATGTTTAGTATGTAAGCGGGTAAAAATAAGCATCTTTTTTGATTCTGTTCTGTTTAAGACACGGATTTTCATGGATTTTCACAGATTTGCACTAAGGGATTTTGTTGCGCAAAGGCGCAAAGACGCAAAGTTTTGAGGACGGAAGACAGATGGTAGATGACCAAAGAGAAGTTCTAAAAATCAAGAATAACACTACTTAAACTTAAAACTGCGACTGCGACTGAATACTGCCAACTGTGGACTCAAAATTACCACTAAAATGCACCTCCAATTCTTTTAAAGTCGCTGGACTGGTTACCAAATCCTTGATGATTTTGCCCTTTTCGAGCACTACAATGCGCTCGCATACTTCGGTAACGTGCATTAAATCGTGACTGGAAATGAGCACGGTCACACCTTGTTTTTGGGCCAAATCTTTAATAATCTGTTTTAATCTTATTTGGGTAGTTGGGTCTAAATTAGCAAAAGGTTCATCCAGAATAATCACTTCTGGATTGCCTATTAATGCCGCAACAATCCCCACTTTTTTTTGGTTGCCTTTGCTTAAATCGCGCAGATATTTTTTCTGACCCAGAATTTCTCCGTGGAAAAAGTCTTCAAATTTTGCCAACAAAGCATCTACATCAGCTTTATTTTGTTGTCTTAATTCGCCAATAAAATAAAAATACTCCTCGGCAGTTAAATAGCCAATCAAAAAACTTTCATCAATAAAAGCAGATGTAAACGGTTTCCAATCTTCGCTTTCATGTATCAAGATGTTATTGCTTTTAATATGCCCTGTGGTGGGTTGAATCAAATCCAACAACAAGCTAAAATACGTGGTTTTACCTGCACCGTTATTACCCACTAAACCAAAACTTTGTCCTTTGGGGATGTTCAGGGTTTCGATATTCAAAACCTCGCTGTCATTATATTTTTTGGATACATTGGATGTGGTAATCATATTTTTTCAATTAGTTTGTTTGTAAGCCGCTAGCGTTTTGTATTTCTCTGTTTTATAGACTTTTTCAATGATATTGAATACTTTGTTTTTGAACAATAGTCCAATAATTCCTAATAAAACTACCAATGCAAATCCAAAAACTTCGCCTAAAATGAAATGACCGATGGCATAAACCGCCATGGGCACTAATAATTTAGGAAGCGTCAATAATAATGTTTTGGCATTAAACGATTTTTTATCGCCAAAAGCCTTTTTGCCAGATGTTAAATCAATAGGTGTTTTTACATAGGCACCACCCCAAAGCACCATGTGTGAGTTCACGCCAATATTATAAATAGCGCCCGCCACTATGGCCATGTAGGCTTGCCAACCAAAATATAGATAGAATGATGCTAACAACGTTGAAATGATGGTTGCAAAAACCATTAAATACCATTTGGATGCCAGATATTCTTTATATCGAATATTTTGGCTCATCATAAGTGGGTAATAGGTGCTGTCCCAACTGGGCACAAATTGTCCGAAACTGAATAAAAACCCACCGGTAACAAAAATACCTGCAAAAATACGCCAAAACGGCCCTTCGTACACTTCTATAGCACCTGTAAAAAACAACAAGCCATAAAAAAGAAACATAAAACTCATCATTATCGTCATTTTAGAGCGTTTGTTTCGTTTTATCAATTTAATATCGTTTTTTAAAAAGATTGCTAAACTTCCAAAACGGTTCAGCCAAGCCATATCTTCGGTTTGAACACTATCAATTTTCTTGGCTAGACCAGCATCCAGATATAAGTTTTTTCTATAATAGTTGAATGCCATTTTATACAATATACCCAACAAAATCAAAGGAATAAAAGCCAAATAAGGCTGATTGTAAAACGCTTGGAATAGGGGCAATGTATAAATGGAAATATCAAATATGTCGTAATATTTCAATCCGACAAAAGTTAAAAGGATAGCAATTAGACTATAAAAAAGAAAGTCTTTACTATTTACAAATACATTTATAAAATTGTTACAGTAAATAATTGCGAAAATAGCCAAATGCCAACCCAAAACATTTAAAAAGGGGTAGCCTTCAATGACCAAAACAACAGAAAAAGGCACAAAAAAGAAGGCAGGGATTAAGTTGAAAAAAGATGGAATGGTTTTATTTAATCCGAAATGGACAATCGTGCTTTTTTTAATGGGCAAATAGAGGAGTGGTTTGATATTTACAATGGGCATTTTTTGAAGAAAATACCTAAACACCAAATCAAAAACCACATAAAACACCAACAACTGATTAATAAAAACCAATGGATTTAGATTGAGTTCATCTTTAATAATAAAAAAAGCACCAACACCTAAACCCAAAAAAACACACATGACCATTAGAGTCCAAAACACTAAAACAATCTTTAAAACAAGATTCATTTTAAATGAGGCCGACCTAAAAAATGATTTCCATTCTAAGCTTAAGAAACGTTTGATCATTGTGATTTTCTATTGTAATTTGTAATTTGATTTACAATTTATTAGTTGTCATTTCTCTTAAATGTTACAAACAAAGTTAAAATATCCAAAAGGACTTTACTATTTTTGTTAAAAATTAATATATGTCCGGATTTCATAAACTTTCAATCAAAGATATAACTAGGGAAACAAGTCAAGCTATCAGTATCAGTTTTGATGTTCCAGAAAATTTAAAAGACACTTTTGCTTTTAAGGCGGGGCAATATATAACTTTAAAAACAAGCATTGACGGCCACGAGGTACGTCGTGATTATTCCTTGTGTTCTTCTCCTAAAAGTGGTAACCTTAAGGTAGCTGTTAAAGAAGTGAAAGATGGAACGTTTTCATCATACGCAAATACCAACCTGAAAGTTGGAGATATCGTGGAAGTCGCCGCTCCAAAAGGACGTTTTGTATTTACACCCAATGATTCCATTACTAAAAACATAGCCGCATTTGCAGCAGGAAGTGGTATTACACCTGTTTTAAGCATTATAAAATGTGCTTTGGAAGAAGAGGTTAACAGTAAAGTGATTTTGGTTTATGGCAACAAAACCACAAATGATACGATGTTTTTTAATGAGCTAATAGCGCTTCAACATCAATATAAAGAACGGTTTTCCATTCAGTTTGTATTTAGCCAAGAAGATGAAGAAGATGCCATTTTTGGTCGTATTGAAAAAAGCACGGTCAATTATGTAATGAAAAACAAGCATAAGCATGTAGATGTAGATGCATTTTACTTGTGTGGCCCTGAAGCCATGATACATACCGTAAAAGATGTTTTGACTGCGAATGATATTGATAAAGACACCATTCATTTTGAACTTTTTAAAGCAGCGAAACCTGTTGAAATTGAAGAAGAAACCCAATCAGAAAGTGGCAATACAAAAATAACGGTTATTGTGGATGATGAAACCACCACATTTGAAATGCCGCAAAAACAAACCATTTTGGAAGCGGCATTGGATAACGATTTGGATGCCCCTTATTCTTGCCAAGGCGGTATTTGCAGCAGTTGTTTGGCCAGAATAACCGAAGGCGAGGCCACTATGAGACAAAACAATATTTTAACCGAAAGTGAAGTTGCCGAAGGATTGATTTTAACCTGCCAAGCGCATCCTACTACACCTACGGTTACGGTGGATTATGATGATGTTTAAATGAACTGTCATTCCTGCAAAAGCAGGAATCTACTTTGAACTATAGAATATGGATTCCTGCTTTCGCAGAAATGACAAACGTTTCTAAAGAATAGACTTGATTTTATTTATTACTGTTTCTGGCAAAATACTCCCAGCCGCATTTTTATAGCCTTCAGGATATTTATTTCCGTAAACAGATGTCGGTATTTTTGGAAATTGAGCTCTATCAGGAAGCAAAGCATAGTCTTCGGGTTGATTAAACGGCGCAAAACCAGCATACGGATGCGTAACACCCCAAATGGTCACTACCTTTACGCCTAACATTGCCGCCAAATGTGCATTTCCTGAATCCATGGAAAGCATCACATCAAGATTTGAAATGAGATCCAATTCTTCATCTAAAGTTAGCTTACCTGCAACGTTATAAACATTTTCGTATTTGCCTTCAAAATCATTTAAAATGTCTGCCTCGTGTTTTCCGCCACCAAACAGCATGATTTTATATTCATTTGATAGGTTTTCAATTACCTTTTCCATCAAATCCAAAGGGTACATTTTGCTTTCGTGGGCGGCAAACGGCGCTATACCAATACATTTTTGAGAATCATGCCCAATGCTATTTAAAATATTATTGTTTAATAGTTTTGGTTTAGGAAAAATAGGATTGCTTAAATCAACCTTATATCCCAAGGCTTCAAACACATCGGCATAGCGTTGGTGTGTGGTTTTTAGCTGTTGGAATGATTTACCCGAAACCAACTCTTTTTTTTCTGTTCGCCCTTTATCAATTTGAATACATGGTTTCCCAGTTAAAAAAGTTTTTAAAATATTGCTTCGCAGTACATTGTGCAAATCGGCAATGGCATCAATGTCTAGTTTTTTAAGTGCTTTTGAAAGTTTGTACAATCCGAAAACACCTTTGTGCTTTTCGTTGACCTCAGCAGTAAACAAGGTAACATTTGATAAATCCCTAAAAAAGGGTTTGAAAAATACTCGTGTGAGCAGGGTTATTTTAAGTTCTGGATATTGTTGGGTCAATGCGCGTAAAACAGGTACAGTCATAGCCACATCGCCCATGGCTGAGAGACGGATGGTTAGGATATGTTTGGGTGGTTTTCGCATTTCAAATTATAGGAATAACAATCTTGTGTGAGCTCTTTTTAGCAACGTTTATGTATAAGGAAAGTTGCGTGTTTGTGTGCGAGGATTTTCCGAAGGAAAATCAGAAGCTAGCAAACGAGCAACTAACTTTGGATTAGCTAAAACTAGCAATTTTTTTTATACGGTGTTGTAAGTAGTTTTTTATTTTTTGTCCGTTTTATTTTCTTTTACAGAGTCTTTTATTAGTGCGTTATAAATATATTCAGGTGTCTTTTTCTTTAGCTTAGACATTTCTTTTTCGATGTGCTTAGATAGAAATTCTTTTTCCTTTTCGTTTAAATTTTCAAGCATTCCAACTCGACCATAAAAACTTATGTTTTCATCTTCTTTATGCACAAGAACAATTAACGGATATCCATTTTGCGCCTCAAACATTTCCAAGTTATTTTCGATTCCAGTTTTTGGATTTGGTCGGTCTAAAAAATAGGTAAAACTCACATTTTTTTCGATTGTGCTGTCGAAAGGGTCACTTGTCGGATTTGCATAATTTATAATTCCTTGAACTTCATAAAAATCGGTTTCGTCATAATCCGAGTATTTCTTTTCAGACTTGCAAGAAAAAAGTCCGAATGACAGAATTAACAGTATGTTTAGCGTTTTTCTCAAATTACTTACAACTTAAGGATAACACTTATATAATGAAATTCCTACCTTTACAGGAATGTTATTTCTGCCCTCGCAACACAGGGTTCAGCTCATCATCATTATACATTTTCATCTGTTTGTAAACTTTCATGTATTTATCGCCTTTTTCAATATCGTTTAAAAGTGTATCGATGGCGGTTGAAAGATCCACGCGTTGCTCCAATAAAATATCGAGTTTCTTTTGACAAGCGGCTCTATGGGCATCCGAAGCATCTGTTCTGGAGGCCTCTTCATTCATGTGGTATATTTTCAATGCTAGAATTGACAACCTATCCACGCCCCAAGCAGGGCTTTCTGTATTGATGGTCGCATTTGGCTTTACCGAAACATCTTTATATTTTTCAAGAAAATAACTGTCAATATATTCTACCATATCGGTTCTATCTTGGTTGGAAGCATCAATTTTGCGTTTCAAAGTTAACGCTGCAACAGGGTCTATTTGTGGGTCGCGAATAATATCTTCATAATGCCATTGCACCGTATCAATCCAGCATTTTCTGTATAATAAATGTTCTAATAGATCACTTTCTGGGTAAGCGTTTTCAAAAGGTTGATCTACTGTATTAACGATGTGGTACTTTTCAATAACGTTTTGAAATATTTTGTTGGCTTTTTCTGTAAACATATCTAAATAATTTAAACACAAAACTACGCAAATTATATAAGATTTTTTAGTAAAAACCTTGTTTGTGATGTCTGTTTTAACAAGCCAATAGGTAATCTTTTCTCTTTTTTCAGAAATTGATAGAACTAGAACAATAAAAGTAAAAACGGCACCAATACGAGTACTGCTAAAAAGAGTTCTTTAAACCATTTGTCCTTAATGGTCTCAATATAATTGGTTAAGATGATTGCCGCAGGAGCAAAAAGGAACAGAAATTCATTACCATTTTTTTGAGGTGCCAAAACAATGACAACAAACGAAATAATAGCTGTAAACAGCACCACTTTAAATGAAGGCCTGAATGCTTTTTTTTTCTGTTTGATGCTTTTCAAATAAAATATGGATGACCACAAACCAAAGGAAAACAACATGGTTGTTGTTATTATATATCGCGGGGAATTATAGTTACTAAAATCAAAGCTTACGGAAGGTGCAGTATTGAAAATTCCAAAAAAATTGCCGTAGCAGATAATGGATGCAGCTATTGCAATAACAAATACAGCTGCTGTACCTATAAAAGGAATGATCCAATGCCTAATTTGATTATCGGTATAAAGCAACAACGTGATGATTATCAAAATAAAAAACAAACCTGCCCAAAAGTAAAAAAGACTGGCTATGGCAATCCAAAATGCCGCATCAAACAGTTTTTTTTCTACATTAATTTGAGACCTCAGCGTAATCAATCGTCTTAAGGCAAATAGCAAAAAAATATTGGCCATTAAAATATTTAGATTGGCAGTTGTATTTGGCAATGCCAATATAAACAAGCTAAAAAACAAAATTTCATAATTACTGTTTTGGGTCAAACTGTTTTTTGACACAATAAAATTTAGTACCAAAACGGTTAACAAACAGATAAAAAACAAAAAGGATTTTTCTAGTATTGCCGATTGATCGATGCCATGACGATTGCCTAAAACAAAAGCCAAAAGCATAATGAAAAGAACAATAATGAAATTTAATGGTTTAGATTTGCTAAAAAGACTTGTTATCATTAACTCTTTTTGTATTTTTGCCCTGTAAATATACTAACTATGGCCATGAAATGATGAAAATCATTGAAAGTTATGGAAAACTATTAAAAAATAACAACCTCAACCCATGAAAGATTTCTTTTACGCAATTCAGAATTTGTTTGTAAATGTGCTTTTTGCCCCTATGGACGCATTGAGAGCCTTAGAACTTGAAAGCTGGTTTGCAGCTAACTTTATCTCTTGGATTTTTATAATTATTTGTTTTGCTGCCTTTGTTTATTGGATGAAGCAACTAAAAACCTATAACGATAATAACGAAGAAGATAAAAGTGTTACTGCACACGATTATCTATAAATCGAAACCAATATCCTTACGATAATTCATCTTATCAAAATGTAGTTTTTCTATATTTTGGTAAGATTTTTTTATGGCTTCTTGATACGTGTTTCCATAAGACGTTATAGCCATAACGCGGCCGCCAGTAGTTACAATTTTTCCATCTTTCAGTTGTGCTCCTGCATGAAATGCTATGGATCCTTCAATGGCATCAACGCCTGTAATTTCCTTGCCTTTTTCATAGGCTTCTGGGTAACCACCAGATACCAACATGATGGTTGTTGCGGCACGCTCGTCTATTTCAATATTGATTTTATCTAAGGTACCATTTGCCATGGCCTGTAATATTTCAACAAAATCGTTTTTAAGCCTTGGCAGTACTACTTCGGTTTCTGGATCGCCCATTCTTACGTTGTATTCAATCACTTTTGGGTCGTTCCCTACTTTTATGAGTCCGATAAATACAAAACCAACATACGGCAAATTATCTTTTTTAAAACCTGCAATCGTTGGCTTTACAATGCGTTCATCAATTTTATTCAAAAATTCATCAGTTGCAAAGGGCACGGGAGATACAGCACCCATTCCGCCTGTGTTCAATCCGGTATCGCCTTCGCCAATGCGTTTGTAGTCTTTTGCGGTTGGCAGGATTTTGTAGTTTTTACCATCGGTCAACACAAAACAGCTTAACTCAATACCGTCCAAAAATTCCTCAATAACCACTTTGGTGCTCGCTGAACCAAATTTGGCATCAACCAACATGCTTTTCAATTCGGCTTTGGCTTCGTTTAAATCATTTAAAATAACCACGCCTTTTCCTGCTGCCAAGCCATCGGCTTTTAATACATACGGCGCATTTAAGGTTTCTAAAAACGCATAGCCTTTTTCTACGGTTTCTTTCGTAAAACTCTCATAAGCTGCCGTGGGGATGTTGTGACGGTATAAAAATTCTTTGGCAAATTCTTTACTGCCTTCTAATTCCGCCGCTACTTTTTGTGGGCCAATTACCGATACGTTTTTTAAAGCAGTATCATTTAAAAAGAAATCGTGAACACCGTTTACTAAAGGGTCTTCAGGGCCTACCACAACCATTTCTATATGATTTTCCAATACCAGATTTTTGATGGATTCAAAATCGTTTACATCAATATTCACATTGGTAGCTATGCTGGCCGTTCCTGAATTCCCAGGTGCTACAAATAGTTTTTTGCATAACGGACTTTGATTGATTTTCCAAGCAAATGTATGTTCTCTTCCGCCGGAGCCTAGTATTAAAATATTCATTGAAGTACTGTTTTTAGATTCCCTCCCGATAACTATCGGGATTCATGGGAATGACAAATTATTGTTTTTTTAATGCAATGCATCAAAAGTGGGTTATCGAGTGCAAAAATAAAATTTAATGCTACCAATTCAAGACTATTTTTTATTTACTTTACAAAAAATATATCCCTTTTGAAGTTATTCGACCTTTCATTGCAATTTAATGGCTTTCCTATTGATAAAGCCAAGGCTGTTTTGAAAGCTATACAGAATAAAAATGATGTTGAATTTGAAGCCTATATTGAAGCTAAAAAGCAAGAGATTGTCGCTTATCATTTAGAACACAACCCATTTTACAGAACCTTTGCAAAAGATGCTGACCCGAATGATTGGAACAGCATTCCCATCATCAACAAACGCCATTTGCAACAGCCGCTAAACAATAGGCTTTCGGAAGGTTTTAATAAAAAAAACGTTTACGTAAACAAGACTTCCGGTTCGTCGGGCGACCCTTTTATTTTTGCCAAAGACACCTTTTGCCACGCTTTAACTTGGTCTGTTTTTATGGATAGATATAATTGGTTTGATATGGATTTCAACACCTCAAAACAAGCCCGGTTTTATGGTATTCCGTTAAACAAAAAAGGTTATTACAAAGAACGTTTAAAGGATTTTTTAAGCCATCGGTATCGGTTTTCGGTATTTGATTTAAGCGATACGCAATTTGAAAAAAACCTTATCAAGTTTCAATCTACAAAATTTCATTACATTAATGGGTACACCAGCGCCATTGTGCAATTTGCTAAGTTTTTAAAGCAGAAAAACATCGTTTTAAAATCAATTTGTCCCAGTTTAAAAGCCTGTATTGTTACTTCCGAAATGCTTTTTAAAGAAGATAGGCGGCTTTTGGAAACGCAATTTGGCATTACTATAATCAATGAATATGGCGCTGCAGAATTGGGTTTGATTGCGTTTCAAAACCCAGACAATGAATGGCTTGTAAATAGTGACGATTTGTTTGTTGAAATTATTGATGACGATAACAACGTCTTGTCCTACGGCGAAGCTGGGCGTGTCGTAATTACCTCATTTTACAATAAAGCCCATCCTTTTATTCGTTACGAATTGGGAGATATTGGCATGTTGTCTGAAAAAAGCACACTTAGAAAACCACTGCTTGAAACTTTGATTGGCAGAACCAGTGACATAGTTTTACTTCCCAGCGGAAAAAAAGCAGCTGGTTTAGCGTTTTATTACGTTACCAAAACGGTAATAGAAAATAATACACCTGTTAAAGAATTTATTGTTGAACAACTTAAATTGGACACGTTTCAAATCACTTATGTAAGCGATTTTGAGCTTTCAAAAGAAAAATTAAAAGCCATAAAGCAAGCCATCGATAGCTATTTGGAACCCAACTTGCAAATTATTTTTAAACGTGAAGACTTTTTAGTTAGGAACGAACGGGGTAAATTAAAACAATTTATTTCTTATTTATAGAAACCGTTTGCCTTGATTTCACAAAAAAGTGCTCGAACAAAAAAACAACCATACACAAAATTGATTTTAAAGTTGAAAAGCCCAAGCCTTTTTTATAGACCCAGTAATTATATTTTACAAGATGCCATTTATTTGAGGACATGGAATTATCTCGCACCCGATAATATGCCAGCGATTCTTCAATGCTTTTAGCGGGTTTTCCAGAGATTTTAACCGCCGCCAACCATATAAGCCAATCTTGACGTTTGCGAAGATTGGGGGAAGTTATTTTGCCCAATGCCTTGAAGTTGTAAATACCTGTTAAATTGCCAATATAATTACTTTTTAAAAGCTTAGAGAAACTAAGTTCTGGAAGGGATTTCACTTGTTTGTTCAACAGGTTTCCTGATTCGTCCATTAAATCGTAGCTAGAAAAACATACATAGCAATTTTCAGTTTCCATAAAAGCCAATTGTTTTTCCAGTTTTTCTGGTTTCCACAAATCATCCGCATCTAAAAAAGCAATAAAATCGCCGTTTGCGGCTTCAATGCCTTTATTTCTTGAAATGGCCGCGCCTTGGTTGCTTTGGTTTTGTAAAAGCTGGATATTGGAGTATTTTGTAATAAAACTATTTACTATTTCAATGGTTTTATCTGTTGAAGCATCATCAATCAACAATAATTCCCAATTTGTATAGGTTTGGTTTATAATGCTGTTTATGGTTTCTGAAATAAATGTTTCAGAATTGAACATGGGGGTTATTATTGAAACAAGTGATTTCAAATTCAATAAGCCTTATCTTCTCCTTTAAAGGTACTAACAAATGTTTGAATGATGATTTTTAAATCTAGCAGCAATGACCAATTCTCAATATAAAAAACATCATATTTTATTCGGTTGATGATATCTGCATCGGTTTCCACTTCGCCTCTAAATCCACTTACTTGGGCCAAACCTGTAATACCTGGTTTTATGTGGTGCCTAAAAATAAAATTGTATTTATCAATTTTCTTGGAATAGTCATCAGTATATGACAACATATGAGGGCGCGGCCCCACTACACTCATATCACCTTTTAAAACATTGATGAATTGTGGCAACTCGTCCATATTGGTTTCACGTAAAAACTTTCCGATTTTGGTAAGCCTGACATCGTTAGGTTTTACATAAGTACCTTTTATTTCTTGTGTAGTTGTTAAAGAACGGAATTTGTAGCAATCAAACTCTTTATAATTGATACCATTTCTTTTATGTTTATAAAACAACGGCCCTTTGGACTCCAATTTTATTAAAACGAATAAAATAACCGACACCCAAGGTAGTATAAAAACAACTACAAATGAAGAAAAAATAACATCAAAAATTCGTTTTATAAATTTATTGAAATCATCATTCAATGCTGCTTCTTGAATAGATAAAATTGGCAGAAAATCATAATAATCTGTTTTAAGACGTTTGGTTACAAGCTCTTTATCATTGGAAATAAATTTTATGTTGCAATGGTTCATGTTGGCATATTTAACATAATCATTGACTTCTTTTTCTGTTAATTCATCCATGGAGCAATAAATTTCATCAATAATATTGCTCTCTTTTAAAAGCTGAAAACTGTCATTTAGAGTACCTGTAAAACTTTCTTCTTTAGAATTACTGAAAATGCCTAACAAATTATACCCTAACTCTTTTTTTTCATCAAACAACTTTTTAAGTTCCAAAGGCCTATAACCTTTTCCAATGATAACTACATTTCTTGTATTTCCTTTTAAGTACAATCTGTATATTTTTAAAACATAAAAACTCAATAATTTAACAAAACCAATGGCTGAAAAAGAATACATCAAGTACTTAAATGTTACAAAAGCACTCACATTGATGCTTCTAAAAACCCCCATAAAGGCAAATCCAACAATGGAATACACCAAAAATTGCTTAACTAAAAGCATGATAATGTTTAGGGCAGATGTATATCTGTAAACTTTGTAGAATTTCAATAAGATGGTTGAGGATAACCAAAAAACAAGAGAATAGATGAAGTAGAGTAAAGTTTTATCATTTAGGAATTCAAATGAAAAAAAATATAAATCACCTTCATTTAGTGGCAAAAAATAGTATGCAAAAACATTAACAACAGCAAGGTCATAAGCGATTAAAAATGGCCTTAATACCCACGAATACCTGCCTCGTTTGTATTCCATAAACTATTTATTAATATAGCTCGAAAAATCTTTATGCTCACTTTTGTACAACTCGTTTGGGGTAAGGCTTTTAAAATAGTCATAGGTTATTCTCATCCCTGTTGCTCTATCTACTTTTGGTTCCCAATTCAGTATTTTCTTTGCCAAAGAAATATCTGGCTGCCTTTGCAAAGGATCGTTTAAAGGTAGCGCTTTATAAATCAATTTTTGCTCAGTACCCGTTAATTTAATTATTTCCTCTGCAAAATCTTTAATGGTTATTTCATGCGGATTACCAATGTTTACAGGAAGACTGTAATCACTCAACAACAATTTGTAAATACCTTCCACTTGATCATCTACATAGCAAAAAGAGCGGGTTTGCAATCCATCTCCAAAAATAGTTAAGTCTTCACCCCTGAGCGCTTGCCCCATGAATGCGGGTATAACCCTACCGTCATTGAGTCTCATGCGTGGTCCATAGGTATTAAAAATACGTACTATTCGGGTTTCTAGGCCATGAAACCTATGATATGCCATAGTTATGGATTCCTGAAAACGCTTTGCTTCATCATAAACACCACGTGGCCCAATGCTATTTACATTGCCATAATAATCTTCCGTTTGAGGGTGTACTAAAGGGTCTCCATAAATTTCAGATGTTGAGGCAATAAGCAACCTTGCACTTTTTGCCATAGCCAACCCCAGTAAATTATGAGTTCCCAACGACCCTACTTTTAAAGTTTGTATAGGTATTTTAAGATAATCTATGGGGCTTGCCGGGGAAGCGAAATGCAATATGTAATCTAAATGATCTTCTATTTTTACAAACTCGGTAACATCATGTTCTATGAATTCAAAGTTAGGGTGGCTTAGCAAATGTTTTATGTTTTTGATATCTCCCGTTATAAAGTTATCCATCCCAATAACGCTATAACCTTCTTTTATAAAACGATCACACAAATGCGATCCTAAGAAGCCTGCTGCCCCAGTAATTAAAACTCTTTTCATAAACCCTATTTCTTCTTTACTTTGCCTTTCAATTTATCCATTCTTTTCCGATTACGGATTTTTCTTTTAATATTAGCAAAACTATAATCATATCTATAAAAAAAATATCCCAGAACAATAACCACAGCTACCAAAACAGTAATTAGCCATAAATTATATGAAGAACTACCTAGAATGATAAAAAGATACACAAAAACTAAATTAAATGCCCCTATAATGAAACTTGCTTTTTGATGGGAGATTTTAAAATAATCAATCAAAATATGATGTGTATGGTTTCTATCAGGCGAAAACGGGCTTCTTTTACTGGCTAACCTGATGGTGAACACTCTAGCCGTATCAAATAAAGGGACTATTAAAATACTTATGGCAATCAAAGGGATATTTTCTATTAAAAAAGGAAGGTTTTCATTGGCTTCTGGCGATAACGCCAAAAATTTTAAGGTTAGTGTGCTTATTATAAAGCCAACTATAAGCGAACCTGTATCTCCCATAAAAATTTTTTCATTGGAGGCACTTGATGACAAGTTATACTTGAGAAAAGCAATTAAGCATCCATTTAAAGTCAAACTGATCAATAAATAAAAATACTCTTTGGTCATATAAAAGATAGTAGCATAAATAATGAGTATCACTATACCTACTATTGCTGCCAACCCGTCAATACCGTCTATCAGGTTGTACGCATTAATAATGGTAACCATCATAAAAGCCCCAATAACATAATACAGATATATAGGGATTTCATAAATACCAAAAAAACCATTTAATGTATGTATTGTAAAACTTTCATTACTTAGAATAAAGATGACCGATAAGAGTTGGGCAACCAATTTTGAATATGGAGAAAGCACTACTAAATCATCTTTTAACCCTACAATAAAAAGGATGGTAAGACCAGGAATAAAATATATGGCTTCGTCATAATCGCCCCAAGCCTTGAGAAAAAAAAGAGCAAATACCAACACATAAAAAAAAGACACGCCTCCCAATGTTGGCGTTGTTTGTTTATGTGAACTCCTACTATTAGGTTTGTCCATTAGCTTTTTGTACTGTACCAGTGCAATAATCTTTGGTATAGTCAAGAAAGTAAGGATATATGCTCCTATGAAAAAAATGATTGGGCAATAGAAAGGCACAAATATGTTTTTTGATTATTCAAAAATACCATTTTTTAGTATAGTTGGTATACTATTGTGTTTAATATTATTCAGATTGAATAAATAAGATAAAATACGCTTTACTTATTCAGATAGAAATTTCAACATTTTAGTTGCTAATTTTTTTCTATTGAAATCTTTTAATAGTTTATCATAACCGAAGGAATAATCTTTAGGTGATTCACTCATTTGTTTGATTTTCTCTAAAAAATCCTTTTCGTTTTCAGGTCCAAAGGTTTCGCCAACTTCATAATCCTCAATTATTTTTTTCGATTCACCTTCAACACCCAACAATATAGGTTTATGCATCCCAACGCTTTCAAATATTTTTGATGGAATGACCGATTTAAAAGTATCAGATTTTTTTAAATTCACTAAGCTAATATCCACAATAGAAATATACTCTTTAATTTCTTCTTTTGAAACCATTCCTAGCATGGTAACGTTTTTCAGCTTTAGTTCTTCTTTTAATTGTAACAATTCTTCCTTTTTTGCCCCGGTACCTATCAATAAAAAATGGATGCTACTGTTTGTTACCTTTTTTGCGCTTTTTAATACAAAATCCAGTGCATGGGCCATTCCATGGGTTCCCATATAAGCTATAATGAATTTGTTATTTAGTTTTAATTTTTCAATTAAGGCCTCGTTTTTTTTCTGTGGTTTGAATAAATCAAGGTTTGCGCCATTTTTAACAACATCAATTTTTGAGGTTTTAATTTGGTGGTTTGTTATTAAATAGTCTTTAAAAGCATCTGTTACCACAACAATTTTTGAGGCACTTTTATACATTTTTCTTTCTAAATATTCAAAAAACTTAATAATTGGATTTGAATTGTTCATGGCTCCAACAGCCTTTATAGACTCTGGCCAAATATCCCTAACCTCCATAACCCAAGGTGTGCGTTTCCAAAAAGACAGCCACCTTCCTGCAATGGCAGTAAAAAACTGCGGTGAGGTGGCAATTATAATATCGGTTTTGATAAAAAGTCCTGCCATAAAAGCACTTATCATAAAACTTAAATAGTCAATAATCCGTTTTATAAAACCCTCATTTTTTGCTATATAAGTCCAGACCCGTATCACTTTTATTCCATCTATAGACTCCACTTGATAGAACTTATTTTTATAACCTCCAAAAACTTTCCCCTCTGGAAAATTAGGAACACCTGTAATTACCGTTACCTCAACCCCCTGTTTTATCCACTCCTTGCAATGCTCGTAAGTACGGGTGGCTGGAGCGTTTACTTCTGGCGGAAAATTATCGGTTAAAAATAAAATCTTCATGTTTCGTTTTTTAAAAATGGATGTGGGTTTTTAAGGACGTATCAAAATAAATTTCAACCTTTTTTGCTTTTATTGTTTTATTAAATCCCATAGCAAAATCATATTCTAAAACATTTATTTTGTATGCTTCTTCAGAAAGATCGATTTGTATGTTTTCATCAACCAAACTAATGGTGTTCTGTTTGTTCTCTATTTTTTTTATCCTTGGGTGGAAATGCAAATATGCCTTTGTTTCTTCTTTAGGTTTATTGGAAAACGTATCTTGAATGATAACGGATTGGTTTTCTGGTATAAATTTTCTTGTATGTAACACATTTAGCTTTTTATAGCCATTATGGGTTGCTTTGATAGCTTGCCCCATTTTTTTAAGAGCCGTTATTTTGGCTCTTTCGGCCACCCTAAAACCACCCCAAACTTGGGTTTGCTCGTATTCTCCAATTTTAACGGTGTTGTGCGAGGCTGTGGAGCGTTCTATCTGGCGCTGATTGTTTTTTTCGTAAGTGGAAACACCAGTATCTACAATAATTGGTTTTTCATTTACATAAAGTTCAAAATTAAAGGTGTCTGAATGGGCATGCCCTGGTTGATACTTTGGACCAACATTTCCAACATCCACAAACAGTTCAAAATGATTGTTTTCAACTTTACGGTATCCTGAATCTGATAACTTACTTGTACTCCATTGCAAACCCAACTCCTTTGCATAAGAAAACAGTTGGGCTGATTGTGGTGCAATATTATAAGCACTATCATTTACCATAGGAATGTTGCCATTTTTATAGGTAACCGCTTGCAACCAAGATAGCATTTTATGCGCTTTTTCTTTTAAAAACAACAGTAGTTCTTTTTGTTTCCAGGGATTGTTTTTTACCAAATTGATACAATCGAGCAAACGGTGAAATAAAATTTGATGGTACATGGCCGACAGTTCAAAGTGTGCGCCATCATTCAAAACCTGCTCTTTAAGTTCTTTTAAAAGAATTTTTTTTGCTTTTTTATAAAATGTGTCGTCTTGAAAATAATAAGCACCGAATAACAATGAAAAACCATTTTCCAAAAGGTGATTCCCCAATAAATGATATTCTATATTATGGGATAATATTTGATAGTGATTATACAGGTTTTGGTTTATCTCTTTGTCTAAAATGTTTTTTTTTGATAAAAACTTAATCCAATTGATGCCCCGTAACGAAATAGGATAGGGTTCTTTGCCGTCTTTTAAACCAGCATCATTTTGGATATAATCCTTAATGAAAGCTAGCCCATCCTTTGTGTTTATTTGTTCTTGATTTAAAAAATCAAAATAATTCAAATTATAAGTCCAGAGTTTTCCAAATGCAGGGTAATTCCAATCAATTCCTTTATCAAATGGATGGTTTAAATTAAGAAACGCAAATGTGTTTTTGCCCAAAAAGCTATTCGGGTATAAAAACGAATCATTCCAAATAAGCGGCTTTACATCTTCTGATAAAAGAACTGAATAGGGCTTTTTATAGCATTTATTTCTTATTAAATAATATAACCGAAAATAAACCTGTTTAAACTTAAGGTACTTTAATGTGTGGACCAATAATCTTATTTTATCTCTACCCATTTGCCTTGCTTCAGGGATTCTATGGCCGCAAAAGACGCCTTGGTTGTGTTTACAATCACATCAAAAGAAATAATTGGCGAACCGCCTTTTTGCTGTTGCCCAATAAGTTCATTGAATTGATTGAAATGTCCTTTATCTTGTTTTGTGCTGGTTTTAGAGAATCCTTTAAAGCCATATCCCTGTAATTTTCTCCAATTATCCATAACCAGGGTGCGCTCTTGCGAATACACCTCTACACGCTCTTTGGAATATGCTTTGCTGCCGTTTGCAAAATAATTGATAACAGCATTGGCACCGTTTTCATATTTTAAAAGAATGCTTGCATTGTCTGTATTCTCTTCTGGGTTGGTGCCCATAGCGTTCATGCACACGGCTATTACCTTACTACCAGCAAAATAGGTACATAAATCTATATAGTGACAAGCTTCCCCAATAATTCTACCGCCACCAACTTGCATGTCGTGTACCCAAACCTCAGCAGGTATAAAACCCGCATTCATGGTAGCCACAATATTAATGGGTGTGCTATCATTGCCTAAAAGGGATTTCATTTTTTTTGCCAAAGGGGCAAAACGTCTGTTAAAACCAACCGAAACATTAACATTTTGTGTATTATACTCTGAAATGATGGCTTCAAGTTCATTGTCTGTGAGTGCCAATGGTTTTTCAACAAACACACTTTTTTGTGCTTTTAAAGATTCTAAAACCATGGAAGCGTGCATGTTGTGCTGGGTAGTTATCAACACCAAATCAACCTCTTTATCACTTAAAATTTCTTTATAATTTGACGTAGAATTGGCAATATTATGACGTTTTGCCATGATGGTAGAGGATAACCCGCCAGAACTAGCAATAAATTTTACGTCCGCATTGATTTTTTTAAGATTGGGCAATATGGTGGAACTTGTAAAGTTTCCAGACCCAACTATACCAATTACGCCTTTTTTTCCTTCAAAAGATTTTTGGGCAATGGTAACGATAGATTGAGGTGCTTCCGTTGCATTGTATTTAATAATGGATGCAATGGATTTGGAGTTTTTCATATCTCCATAAATCTTTTTGTAATCCGCCAAAGGAATACGTTCAGTAATTAATGGTTTAACCTTTAGGTTCCCTTTTGAAATGGTATCTAAAATAGCCTCAAAATTTCTTTTTTCCGTCCACCTTACATATCCTACAGGATAATCGTGCCCCTTTTGCTCATATTCCTCATCATACCTGCCTGGCCCATAAGAACAGGACACTTGAAAGGTTATTTCCTTTTTAAAGAAATCTGCTCTACTTATATCCAATCCTATCACGCCAATCAACACAATTCTACCTCTTTGCCTGCACATGTTTGCAGATTGGGAAATGATTTCATTGCTTTTGTTGGATGCCGTAATGATAACGCCATCTGCACCTATACCGTTGGTAAAAGATTCCACAAATTTTACCTGATCAGTACCTTCTGCTGGATTTATGGCAATGATGCCTTTATCTTTTGCAATTTTTACCTTTTCAGAATCAAAGTCGAAACCAATAACGTTACAGCCATTGGCTAATAACAATTCGGCGGTTACCAAACCTATCAATCCCAATCCTACCACAACAATCGTTTCCCCAAAGGTTGGGTTTAACAACCGGATGCCTTGCAAACCAATGGAGCCAATTACGGTAAAAGCCGCTTCTTCATCAGTTACATTCTCCGGGATTTTTGCGACTAGGTTTTTAGGGACATTCACGTATTCCACATGGTTTCCGTTGGAAGCCACGCGATCGCCTACTTTAAATTCCTCAACACCTTTACCTACGGCCACAACCTCTCCTACATTGCAATACCCTAAAGGTAAGGGTTGGTTCAATTTATTAAAAACGGCATCCATGGTGGGTTTTAAGCCGTCGGTCTTTACTTTATCAAGAACCATTTTTACCTTATCGGGTTGTTGACGCGCCTTTTGGATAAAGTTGGCCTTGCCAAATTCCACCAACATACGTTCCGTGCCCAAGGACACTAAAGATCTTGTGGTTTTTATAAGCACATGTCCAAATTTTACCATGGGTACGGGCACTTCTTCTAATATAGTTTCTCCGTTTTTAAGGTCTTGTATGATTTGTTTCATCTTTTCTGCTAGTGTTTTCAAACATTTTGGCAAAATTACTGTTTAATTTGGTTAGTACAAAAAGGAATCTCAGGGTGTTTTACCTATTTCTAGGGCTAACCTATGTTCAACCATTATATAATTAGCTACAATGTAAAAAATTATAACTGCGGTTATATTTAATATTAAACCTCCAGACAGAAGGCTTGTAAAAAAAACTATTAATATTAAAGCCTTTTTTAAAAAGTTACTTCTTTTTAAAAAATGAAAAATAATTAAATAAAAATAAAAGGAAACTCCAAAAACCCCCAGAAACATATAGAGATCAACGAGTTCAAATTCTACCTTATATTTACTAATATCAATTCCTCCAAAAATATAATTGAAAATCCCCCAGTTTAAATCAATATAATTAACAGCGTCAACTAATAAAAGATCTCTTCTGGATGATAATGTAGTCAACAAACCATGTTGTTGATAGATATTAATCCAAAATGGAAATAATCCCAACATAAAGCGTATAATGCTCTCTCTAAAAATATAGAATACCAATACAATTAATGGAAGTAGAAACCTATAAAATATACGATATTTTGCAATGAAAATTATGTGCACTAAAAATATAAGAATAAGAAAAAATAATATTGCTTTTTTACCAATTAGTAATGCAAAAAATATCCAAAAAAGGGTTTTAAACAAATTTTTATTTTTTTTATCTATTACCCATAAATAGTAATAGTATATGATTACTATCATGTATATAAAACTAGCTTCTTCTGGTTTTGAAAAAAATCCAGAATAACCAAATCTCTCTGTATATTCATATGACCTAAACAATTGGATTTCAAATAATAAACCCAATAAAATCATAATTGAATTAATAAATAAAAAATAAATTAAAAAATCAAAAATTTTAATAAATGTTTGCTTTTTTATATCTATTGATTTAATAAATAGTATAAAAATTAAAATGTAAATATATTTGTTGAAATAATAAATATTTCCTTCTAAAACCTGAATTTTAAAAGAATATTCGTCTTGTATTGCCATAAATTGACCTATCAAGAAACAAAGTAATAATGCAAATAAAACCTGAATGACTTTTATATTCTTATCACGATTAGAAACTATCATAATAGCCATTACTACTTCAAACAAAAGTTTTACTACTCCTGAATACCTGTTAAAAGATCCGGAAAACAATTTATTAGCGATACTAGTAGCAAAATCACTTATAAAAAAACTGATAATAAAAAATAAAAGAATAAAATCTATATATTTTTTTAAAATATTCATGCTCTTAATTTAATTTTAAAATCTTTCTGAAGAAACATCCATAAAAGCACAAAGAAAAGAAAGCCATAACCTAATAACGATCTTGGTAAGCTCGCCTGCGATAAGTAATAGGCAAAGACAAAACAAAAAACTATAAAAATTAAATTTATGTTGTTTTTTTCTAATTTATTAAGAAAAGCATCAAGGGTAGATATTAATATCCCTAAAAATAAATTTCCAATGACTAAACCATAATAACCAAAAGCACCATAAAATCCCATAATACTATTGATTGCCAGTGAACCTTCTTTATTATTTCTAGAAAAGTATTGATAAAGAACTTTAGTGTCAGCAAAATGTTCAAAACCAAAAACCTTACTAAATAATCCTATATTAGAAAATCCATAATGATTTCCTACTTGAGGAAAATAATAGACATAAAAAAAAGAAGGAATTGTCAATCTTCCAAAGACCCTGCTTAAAGCAACCTCAGACAACTTTAAAACTGCCTGAAATATATTTTGAAACTGATATGTTGTTGCAGAATAATAAAGCAACAGAAGTAACATAAATAAAAAACCTCCGTAAATAATATATTTACGCCTAGACATTTTTTTAGAAACTATTTTCTTTATTTGCCCCTTTTTAAGAAATAAATTCTTTTTAAAGACAAATCCGGAAAGAACTAAAGAAGCCAAGAAAATTATAAGAGGCCTTTTTTGGAAAAGAAGAAGTATTAAAAAAAAAGATGTTGTAAATATTATTATAAAAGAAATTCTAGCATAAATTGTTTTTTTGCTTATCAAAAGATACAAAGATACAATCGACATAAAAGGGAGGATATTGTATGTGATGATAACATATAAATAATTAGATGTAATTCCTCTTCTTGATTCTAGCAATTCATCAGGTTGCCTGCCTAAAAGACCATCGAAAATTCCAGCAATCAAGACATCTCGCTTTATGAACAAATAAATGATAAGAAAAAGAAAAACGATTATAGTTAAAAAAGAAAAATTATTTTTACTTAAATTATTTTTTATTTCTCCTTCAATATTAAAAAGATCAATGCATTTAACTTTTCCGTAAAAAGCATAGATTGCAAAAACATAAGAATATAGCACCAACAACAATCCAGAAACTGCTAATATTTGTGTTTTAATAATCAAATCATTAGAAATCAACTCTATTTTAAAGGTCCAGAAAGATTCAAAAAAATATGATTTCAAAAATGGAAACCCTAATATTCCTACGATTGAGAATAAAAGTGTTGCTATAAAGAACACTCCAAAAACGCTCCATTTAAAAATTAATTTTTTAAATAAAAATATATGTAAAAGCAAGACAAGTATTAGTATATAAGTAACTGTCATTTGTTAATTTTTTGCGAAATATAAAGCAAATAGTTAAAGCAAGCGTAGAATGTAATTCCCCATTGTCTACTTAAAATATTCTCTGTCATACAACATCCTATGATGATTATAGTAAAGCAAAAATATACATAATTTTTAGTTTTAATAGCTGTATATAATGCAACCCCTAAAACACTTAAAAAAATTACAATGCCCAGAACTCCAAATCGCATAAAATAATCCAGATATTGATTATGCACATTACTTCTGGATTGTATATTTTTAATTTTATATTCCTTATGGAGCACATTTTCAACATCACCCGTTCCTACTCCAAACATGTAGTGCTCTTTTATTATTGGAACTGCGGACTTCCACATTTTGACTCTTGTATCTCTATTGGTACTATCTCCATTTTTAAGCTCCATATACCGATCTGCAATCCTATTCAAAGGTAGATCTAAGTGTTTTACAGAAAACCAACCTAGAGACAGGACTAAACCAATCAAAAAGACCAAGAGTTTTATTTTTTTTAACTTTATCAAAAAATAAACTAAAGAAGAAATTACGATAACAGTGTTCATTATTATAGCTGTCTTAGCCACCATTTGTAGAATAAAAACTGATTGAAAACCAATCAACAGCAACGATAATAATAGCACAAAGTTCTTTTTAACCTTTTGTAAAAATGAGATTATTAAAACATTTGAAAACATAATATACATCCCAAAATAGGAATTGTGTACCCCTATTACTTTTGTAAGTTCAGCTCCTGTATATCTATATGACAAAAATAATTCTAAATTAAGAGGGAAAACATCACTCATATAAAAAAAACGATACAATGTCTCTAACTCACAAATTAGAATAAAACAAAAAATTGCCGCAACATATGTTTTAAATAAAATTGAAATATTTCTAATATGATATACCGCATAAAGTAGAGGAAATAACACAAAACTAATTTGTCTTGTTATCATGGTAAAGCCTCTTGATAAATCTTCTGAATATAATAATCCTAAAAAATTTAATGCAAATAATGCGATTAATAGCCATAAAAAAAAAGTGGGTGTAAATTCCACTTTTCGATAATAAATCAAATATCCTATTTGTGTTGAAAATAAAATAAAAATAAAAACTGGATTTATCTTTTCAAGCGGAAAAGAAGCTACTACACCTAATAATAGTAGAAAAAAAATATCTGTTTTTTTTCTTATAAAAATATTTCGATAAGCTCTTACTATGCCCATTTAATTAATCAAAAAGAGTTCTAGTTTTTTATAATCATTATCTCCTAAATATAAATCAGATGATAAATTGCTAAAAGTTTTTTCTATATTATCAATATTATTACACAAAAAAGCAACGCTTTTTTCAATTTCACCAGAAACTTTATAATTAATTGAAGTTCCAATACCTAAATCCACTACAATTTCTTCTAAATAAGTACCCTTACTACAAATTAAAGGAATTCTATAATACATGCACTCATAAAGCTTGTTTGGTAAAGCCAATTTATTATTTAATGACACTTGGTCAATGTCATAAACCAAATAAATAATGTCTAAAGATTTATAAATTTTTTCTGCATCTGTAAAAGCGTTATACGGCCCAAAATATACTATGTTTTTATACTTTAAGGCATATTCTTCAACTATATTCTGGTATTTACCTTTCCCATAGATGTTTATATCGACAGTATCACTATTCTTATATGTTTCAAACAGTTTTACATATTCATCTTTTCTTAATAATAAACCAACTATTCCAATGGTTATTTTATTATTTCTAACAGTTTTGGTTATTTCGTTTTCTTGTATTTCTTTAGATAACAGCTTATTTTCTAAAACAAATACATCTTTGTGAAAAAATTTACTAAAATGATACTCATGGTACTTTTTAGAAGTAACAATTAACTTGTCTATATACTTTATATATAGTCTTTTTTCTAAACTCCTCATTCGTTTAGCTGATGCTCTTTCACTAAAAACAAACTCGCGTAAATCTGAAATTTCTATAACTACTTTCGCATTTTTGTTTTTAAAAATAGTAGCCGCATTGTATAATAACAATACATCTATGTTATTAATTAAGAGCACTTCAAAATTAGTTGTTTTAAAAAGTTGTTTTAACTTTTTAATGGTTTTTAAATAAGCTCCTATTCTCTTTAAAGGCTGTGATGCATTTGGTATATGCCCTAAATCGTGAATAACGACATTGCTATCTATAGATTTATTTAAATCGGCTAACGTATTGCGTCTAAAAAACAATAATATTACTGTATTATTCTGTGCCAAATAATTTATTTGTTTAATAAACCGTGGATTTGGCTGATGGGATATAAAAAATAATATATTCATTTATTAAGTATTCTTTCTTTTTAATAAAACATTAAAAGCTTCTTTTATAAATAATGGTTTTAATTTAAACAATACAGTAGCGTAGATAATTGCAGAGATGATGCTGCTCAATAAAAAAGCAATTAAATTGTTACTAAAAAGCCCACTTACATAATGGTTAGCCGAAAAGAGAGTAATCCCTAAAATTAATAATATATCAAATCTGAAATATTGGTTTCCAAAAAAATCTTTTCTACACCAAATAGTAGTTGTTATTCCTAAAGAAAGAAAGGCCATCGCTAACGAAACAGATAATGATAATAGTGTGTTATAATAGTTATTCAACACTAAAAACAAAAGGACATGTATACTAATTGCTATAATTAAAGAATATAAATTATATGGCCTATAAAACTTAATTTCAATAAAACCTTTTAAGCCTTGAAAAAAGGCATAAGGTATTAAACCAAAAGCCATAAAACTGAAAGCATATAAAACATTAATAATAGTCTCTGAATTTTTTAACCAATACCCAAGTAAAACATCAAGCCAAGTAGCCAATAATATAGTAAATAACAAAGTCAAATATATTATTGCTCCAGTCATTAAATTGATTGCCTGACGTTGTTTTTCTATAGAATTATCGTTACCAATAATTACAGAAGACAATTTGGACACTGGTTGCAAGACTACCAATACCATTCTTGAAAGTACTAAAGCGATAAGAAATGAAGCAATAACACTTTCATTTTCTGAAACTAATAGAGAGCCTATCGTTAATAAAAACATATCTGAAAATGTAATTGCTGAACGTGGAATGCTATAAGCGTAAAACGGTTTGAACTCTTGCTTTATCTGTTTTTTTGATGGTATATTATATAATTTTAGTTTAAAAATAATATATAACATAAGTGCTATTTGTAATGCAGACATTATAAATAACGTGATATATAGAATAGATTCTAAATTTGGATTTTTAGAAAAATAAAAAAATACTAGAATAAAAATCACACTTGCGTTCAATGTACTTATCATATTGTAAGTAATTACTTTTCGCTGTGTTAAAAAATACGGCTGTACTAAATAACTTAAATGCAAAATAGCTATATACCATAAAGTTAATAGCATGTACAATTTACTATTCTCGTTCTTGTTATAGGTAATGTCTCCCAGATATTGTCCAAGATAAAAATAAAGTCCAATTAAAATTATAACACTTATAAACCAACCAAAAAACGAAATAAAGAAATAGGTTTTCTCTTTTTCTCTATCATTTTTATTTAAGCTTACAAATCGAATAATAGCCTGAGAAGTTCCTAACTGGCTTAAATTGGTAAACGTTGCACTTACACGACGCATTAATAAAAAAACTCCCAACGCTACTGCGCTAAGCATAAATTCAGCTTCTTTAATTAGCCACATATTAAACAGTACATTTAGAACCGAAAAGGCTGTACTAAAAAACAAGTCACGACTTAGCTTATTCATTAATTATATCTTATTGATTTTTAAGGCGCAATATAAATCTATTGCAAAGAAAAACCTCAATTAATAGTCTTGGAAATTAACTGTGGTTTATTTAATTACATATTGGTGTTTACAATACCTAATATTCTATTTTTAATCGTTGTGATATTACATTTCCTTGAGATTCTATAGGGAAATCCTCATCATTATATACAAACAGGTAATAATCTAAGGCGCTACTTGTCTTAAAGCGCGTAAATGTAAGTTGATTAACCGCTGAAAGTGGTGAAAAACCAGAAAAAACATAATATCCAGGATAAGCATCATTTAAATAGTAAGAAGTTATTGTAGGTAGTTGTAAAAAGAACTGAACTTTTTGGTCAATATTTTTAAATGGATGGTTTTTATTATGACACTATCCCATAAAGTGTGTAAGTTATAAATCGAGGGTTTGAC
>TARA_R110002049_G_scaffold140930_7_pt1 | contig 33139 bp, 31 predicted proteins | sample TARA_R110002049 | Tara Oceans TARA_R110002049 (sample SAMEA4396941) | marine metagenome | biome: Polar Biome; feature: [SRF] surface water layer (ENVO:00010504); material: water (ENVO:00002006), including particulate matter (ENVO:01000060) such as... | depth 5 m
CGAGCGCGGCGAAGACGCGATCCAGAACTACCGCAAGGGCGACATGGTCGGCGCGGTTGTCTCTGAGGTTGACGTTGAGAAAGAGCGTATCTCCCTGTCGATCAAAGGTGTTGGCGGCGACAAGTTTGCCGAAGCCGTTGGCGGCGTGAAGCGTGGCTCGATCGTGACTGTGACAGTGACGTCCATCGAAGAAGGTGGCGTTGAGGTCGAATACGAAGGCATGAAATCTTTCATCCGTCGTTCCGATCTGTCGCGTGACCGTGCCGAACAGCGCCCTGAGCGTTTCTCGGTTGGTGACAAGGTTGATGTGCGCATCACCAACGTCGATGCCAAGGCACACCGTTTGGGCGTGTCGATCAAGGCGCGTGAGATTGCAGAAGAGAAAGAGGCGGTACAGCAGTACGGTTCCTCCGACTCCGGCGCGAGCTTGGGCGACATCCTTGGTGCGGCGCTGAAAGGCGACGAAGACAAGTAAGCGCTGTTGCGTTGAAATCCGAAGGGCCCCGCATGGTAACATGCGGGGCCTTTTGCGTTCTGCGGGGCGGTGTCGCGCAAGATGCTGAGACAAATTTCTGGGCAGCTGTGCCTGACCCCGGTGCGGTCTGAAAATCGCGCAAACCGGCCCGAGGCAGCGCCGCGAATCGGCCCGCCAGGGTGTCGATATTGGTGCCGGGGACCGCGGCCAGATTGGGCCGCAATGAGGCGTTGGCGGAAAAAAGCCGAAAAAACAGGACGTTCGTGCGAAAAAATCAAAAACGGATGTGATGCAATCACTTCCCGAGTGGTTTCTTTTTTCCTATAGTTGGGCGCGAAACCAACAAAAAAAATCCCGGGGGGGAACGCGTTATGATCCGTTCAGAGTTGATCCAAAAGATCGCCGACGACAATCCGCATCTGTATCAACGCGATGTTGAGCGGATCGTGAACACGATCTTTGACGAGATCACCGGCGCGATGGCGCAGGGCGACCGGGTAGAGCTGCGCGGCTTTGGCGCGTTTTCGGTGAAAAAACGCGACGCCCGCGTGGGCCGGAACCCACGCACGGGTGAAACCGTTAATGTCGAAGAAAAACACGTGCCCTTCTTTAAAACCGGCAAATTGTTGCGGGACCGTCTGAACGGGAAAAGTTAATGCGTTACGTTCGTTATCTCTGCATCGCCATCTTTGCGCTGGCGCTGATCTCTATCGCCTTGGCAAACCGGGCGTTTGTATCGTTGCAGATGCTGCCGACCGAGGTGTCGGGCTGGTTTGCGGTGAACCCCACCATCGAGTTGCCGCTGTTTATCGTGATCCTGGGTAGCATCATTGTGGGGCTTTTGGTCGGTTTTGTCTGGGAGTGGATCCGCGAGTATGGGGAGCGGGCCGAGAAGGCACGTTTGGCGCGCGAGACGCGGCGGCTGGAACGCGAAGTGGCGCGGCTGAAGGGTGAAAAGCACGAGGGCAAGGATGAGGTTCTGGCGCTTTTGGACGAAGCCAGCTAAGCCTGCGTAATGCCCGAGAATGTGAACGTTAAAATCTGCGGACTGACCGACCCGGCGGATGTGCCTGCGGCGCTTATCGCAGGCGCGCGCACGCTGGGCTTTGTGTTTTTTGAAAGGTCGCCGCGGCATTTGTCGCTGGAGGCGGCGGCGCATATGACCCAAGCCGTGCCCGATGGTATCTGCAAGGTGGCGCTGACGGTCAATGCCGATGATGCGGCACTGGATGCACTGTTGGCGGCAGTGCCGTTTCTGGACATGTTGCAACTGCACGGGAGCGAGACCCCGGCGCGGGTGGCCGAGGTCAAGGCGCGCTATGGCCTGCCCGTGATGAAGGCGGTGGGGGTCGCGGACGCTGGTGATCTGGCGGCGCTGAATGACTATGTGACAGTGGCGGATCAACTTTTGATCGACGCCAAGCCACCGAAAGACGCGGTGCTGCCGGGGGGCAATGGGCTGGCCTTTGACTGGCGCCTGATTGCCGGGCGGCGCTGGCCACGGCCCTGGATGCTGGCAGGTGGCCTTACGGCAGGCAACGTGGCTGAGGCGATTGCGCTGACGGGCGCGCGGCAAGTCGATGTATCATCTGGGGTGGAAAGCGCGCCGGGGGTCAAGAATGCAGAGCTGATCCGGGACTTCTGCACAGCGGCGCTGGGGTAGGGGCCTGGGCTGCGGGCTTTGCCCGCCCGACCAAGTGAGACCTAGGGGGGCAGCCCCCCAGAACAGGTGATACTCTGGGAGGCCAGCCCCCCAGACCAAGTGACACCTGGGGGGTCGGCCCCCCAGACCAAGTGATACCCTGGGGGGCCAGCCCCCCAGACCCCCCGGGAATATTAAGACCAAAAAGAAAGCAGGATCGGATCAGATGGACTGGTCGTAGTCACCAACGCCGGGTTCGGTGCGGATGACCGCGTCGATGTCGGCGAAGATGGCGCGCATTTCGGCCTCAGATTCCGGGCTTTCGCAAACCACCACCAGATTGGGCGTGTTGGAAGAGGCGCGTACAAGGCCCCAGCCGCCGTTGTCGAGCATCACACGGGCACCGTTGACGGTGATCACTTCCTTGATTGCCCGGCCGCCGATCAGGTCGCCAGCGTCGGCCTTGGCCACCAGTTTGAGCACCAGACGGTCGAGGATGTCGTATTTTTCGGTGTCCGAAGCGTAGGGCGACATGGTGGGCGTTGCCCAAGTCTGGGGCAGGGCGCGGCGCAGGTCGGCCATGCTTTTGTCTGGGTTGCGGTCCATCAGTTTGCAGATTTCTACCGCGACGCGCATGCCGCAGTCGTAGCCGCGTCCGATGGGTTCGGCGAGGAAGTAGTGGCCGGATTTTTCGAACCCTGCGAGCGCGCCTAATTCCTTGACGCGGCGTTTCATGTGGCTGTGACCGGTTTTCCAGTAGTCGGCCTTGGCCCCGTGTTTTTGCAATTCGGGGTCGGACGCGAAGAGGCCGGTGGATTTCACATCCGCCACGAAGGTGCTTCCGGGGTAGAGGCGGGCAAAGTCGCGGGCCATGATGACGCCCATCTTGTCGGCAAAAATCTCTTCGCCTTCGTTGTCGACCACGCCGCAGCGGTCGCCGTCGCCGTCAAAACCAAGGGCAAAGTCAGCCCCCGAGCCCGTGACCGATGCCGCCATGTCGTGCAGCATTTCCATCGCTTCGGGGTTCGGGTTGTAATGCGGGAAGGTGTAATCGAGCCTGTTGTGGCTATCGACCACTTCGACGCCCAAACGGCGAAAAAGCTCGGGCGCGAAGGCAGAGGCGGTGCCGTTGCCGGTGGCGCAGACAACCTTGAGCTGGCGGGTCATCTTGAAGTCACCCACCAGATCATCGAGGTAAGCCTCGCGCACGCCGTCGACAAATTCATAAGCGCCGCCGGGGCGCTGTTGGCCGCGGCCTTGAAGTACGATGTCGCGCAGTTCGCTCATTTCATCGGGGCCGTGGGTCAGTGGGCGCTCGAACCCCATTTTGACGCCGGTCCAGCCGTTTGGGTTATGCGAGGCGGTGACCATCGCGACCGCAGGGGCATTGAGGTGGAACTGGGCGAAATAGGCCATGGGGGACAGGGCGGGGCCGATGTCTTTGACGGTGATCCCGGCCTGCATCAGCCCCAGCATCAGCGCATTTTTGATCGAAAGCGAATAGTCACGGTAATCATTGGCAACCGCGATGACAGGTTCGATGCCGCGCGCATGCATCTGGGTGCCAAGGCCGAGGCCAAGCGCGGTGATGCCGGGCAGGTTGATATCGTCGGGGTATTTCCAGCGGGCGTCATATTCGCGGAAACCCGTGGGGGTGATCATGGGATCACGCAAAAATTCCCATGTGTTTTGGGTCACGGTGGTGGCCGGTTTTTTCACGTCAAATACTCGCAGTTTGCAAAAGTCAGAAGGTCAGGGGATGGGTCTTGGCCAGGGCATCGAACTGCATCAGCAATTTGATCAGTCCGGGCATCTGATCGAGGTAGATCATATTGGGGCCATCGCTGGGCGCGCGGTCGGGGTCGTCATGGGTTTCCATAAAGATCGCAGCCACCCCTATGGCGGCGGCGGCGCGGGCCATGACGGGGGCAAATTCGCGTTGTCCGCCGGACGATCCGCCCTTGCCGCCGGGCTGGGCGACAGAATGGGTCGCGTCCATCACGACAGGATATCCGGTCTGCGCCATCTGCGGCAGGCTGCGCATGTCGGCGACCAGCGTGTTGTAGCCAAAGGTGGTGCCGCGTTCGGTCAGCAGGATGTTGCGGTTGCCGGTGCTTTCGATCTTATCGACGATGTTCTGCATTTCCCAAGGCGCGAGGAACTGACCCTTTTTGACGTTGACCGCGCGTCCGGTTTCACCTGCGGCAAGAAGCATGTCGGTCTGGCGGCACAGAAAGGCCGGAATTTGCAGCACGTCAGCGGCTTCGGCGGCGATGGCGCATTGGGCTTCGGTGTGGACGTCGGTCAGCACCGGCACACCATTTGCACGGCCAACAGATTGCAGCGCCTTAAGGCCCGCGTCGATCCCCATGCCGCGTTTTCCCGACAGGGAGGTGCGGTTGGCCTTGTCGTAACTGGCTTTGAAAATGTACTGCGCGCCTGCGGCCTCGCAGGCCTCTTTCAGCACGCCGGCGATCATCTGCGCGTGGTCTTCGCTTTCCAATTGGCAGGGGCCTGCGATGACGGTCAGCGGACGGTCCTGGCCAATGATCACATTGCCGACGGTTACGTGTGTCATGAGGTTACCTGTTCCCTGAGAATGGATGCCGTGAGCGACAACATCAGGTAGATGCCTGCAAAGATCAGGAAAGCCAAGATCGTGTTTTCGAACTTGCGCGGGTAGGTGGCCTCGTCCGGGGCGACAGGATTGACGGCGATGGTCAGGTAGCGCACCTGGCGGCCCGCCTCTGTCCGGGCTTGATCCATTGCGGTTTGCGCCGCTTGCAGCACCATGTCGGCGGCGGCCAGATCGGCCTGAGCGAGCTGTGACGCGATGGCCTGCTGGGCCAGCGAATTTTCGCCGTCATTGGCCGACGTCATACGTTCGCCAAGTTTGGCCAGCTGATCACGGAGCCTGCGCACATCGCCCTGCACGCCGTCGACTTTGGCCTTGTTCGGGCGCTGGTTGTCCATTAGCGCGGCCAGCTCCAGTTCCTTTTCGATCAAAAGCGTCTCGTACTGGGTGATCTGGGCCCGGATTGCCGCGATCATCGCCTCGGGGTCGACGTTGTTTTCGACTTGAAGCTTGATCAGTTTTTCTTGCACGTCGCGGCGTTGTTGCAGCGCGGTTTCATAGCCGGTCTTGGCGTCGCGCATCCCGTCTTCGCGTTTTTGCTTGCTCAGGTTGTTCACCCGTTCCTCGGCATAGGTCAGCAGGCGTTGCGAAAACTGCTCCGAGACATCGGGGTCGGCGGCAATCACCTCCATGCGGATCACGCCTTCGGTCGGGTCATAGCCGATTTTGACGTTCTTCTTGTACGACTTGTACGCCTCTTCGTCGCTGGGGTTTTCCGCCAGACGCTGGATCGGGTCGATGCTGTCATCGGAAAAATGCGTTTTGAATCCGGCGTCTTCGGTCAGGCGCAGCATGGCGTCCTTGGATTGCAGGTAGGCCTGGGTCGCGATGCTATCGGCGCTGTTGGCAAATTGGGTGGGCAGCAAACCGCCAAAGGGGCTGGCACCGCCGCCACCCTCGTTCTGAATGATCAGGAATTGGCTGGTGGTGGCATACATTGGTGTGGCGATTTTGTAGAAATAATAGCCCGCAAAGAACGTCGGCAGCATCACAAAGAACGCCAGCCGCACCATGAGCATGACGCCCTTGCGGCGGCGGCGGCGCGAAATATCGCGCTGAATGTCAGAGATTTCACGCTGGCGGCGTTCGGCCGGGCTTGCTTCGGTTGAGGGCAAGTTGCGGCCCTTGGGCGGTAGGGTCTGCGGCAATTGCACACGGTCCGTACCTGCGCCGCCGCGTTGTGCGGGCAGACCGGCCAGCGCATCACCCGCGCCACCTTCGTGTTGTTCGCCCCCCGCCTGCGGCACCACCAGTTCCAGCATGTTGGAGCGTTGGAAAGGGTCGATGCCCTTTTCACGCAGCAGGCGCACGGCGTCAAAATCCGATGTCGGCGCGAGCTGATGCTTTTGCGCGACGCGGCGCGCCATGCGCAGTTGCCGGCCTGTCAGCCCTTCGCGCCGGATCGCATCCATGTCCAGTTCGCCCGACACTTCGCTGGCCGATGATACCTCGCCTGCGCGGCTCGGCTCAGCCGGAGCGGAGGGCGGAGCGGAGGGTGAGGCCGTTTCGGGTTGTACCACAGGTTTTGGCGTGCTGGACGGCGCGGTTCTGGTGCTGGAGGCGCTGCTGGCGGCAGCCATAAGATTGGCGGTTGCGGAGGCAGGGGCGCGCGTGGGCATATCATCCTCGTCGCGCAGCGCGGCACTGGACGCGGCAGCACTCCCGCCGGACGGCAGGCTGGGGGCGGCGCGGCGGATGCGGAATTTTCTAGCCTTGGGTTTCGTAGTCATACAGCTGTTTCGCTTCTTCCAAGGTATCGAACATATGCAATTTGCCCCCCAACAGGACGGCGGCGGAACGGGCAAATTTTTCCAGCGTCTGGGCCTGGTGCGAGACGATGATGATCGTGGTGGTGCGCAGACGTTCCTGAAGGATGTCGCCGGCCTTGCGGTTGAATTCGACGTCGGTGGTGCCGGGCATCCCTTCATCAATCAGATAGATGTCGAAATCCAGTGCCAGCATCAGCGCAAAGGAAAATCGCGCGCGCATCCCTGCCGAATAGGTGCCCAGCGGCTGATCGAAATATTCGCCCAGACCACAAAGCCAGCGGCAGAAGCTTTCGACATAGTCGGGATCGAGCCCATAAAGCCGCGCGATATAGCGGGCGTTTTCCATCGCCGACACCTTGCCGACGACGCCGCCCATGAATCCCAGCGGAAAGGAGATGTTGCAGCTGCGGCGGATCTCGCCTTCGTCGGGTTTTTCAAGGCCTGCCATCATGTTGATCAGGGTCGTCTTGCCGGTGCCATTGGGCGCGAGGATACCCAAGGAATGTCCCAATTCCACGCGAAACGACACCCGGTCAAGGATGACCTTGTGCTGGGTCCCGGTCCAATAGGACTTGGATACATTTTCAAATTCCAGCATTCCCTGCTCCGGTTGGTGCTGATTGCCGCCTCGAGGCGCCCTCTTTGTATCAGAGGTATCTTAACGGTTTATCCACCGACTTTGGCCAGAGTATGTCGCAATATCGAACAAATGTACAATGCCTCCTGCATGTGCGGCGCATCGTGTCGCGCAGATGGCGGGCCAAATGGCCTGCGACATTGCGTGCCAGCCGCGCAAGGCGGTGGCTGAGCAGTGGGTGAGGGGGGCGTTGTGTCGCGAAAACTGCGTGATACCGCGCCGAGGTCAGCCGGGTCAGGCCGCCGATGTTGTCTGTAGCAGGCTGGTTTCGTTATTGGCGAGCGTTTCGCCGATATAGCTGACGTTCATCAGCGCGGCCTGGGTTTTGTCGCCGTCGATGTTTTGCACAGGGCCCACGGGCACCGCGCTCATCAGACGCAGACGCGTCATCCAGCGACTGAAGGTGGCAGGCACGATCCCCAGAACATGTGTGGCACCCATGGCATAGGCAGCGCCGGCCATCTGGTTCATCAAAATGCGCTGAAACGCGATGCGCCGATGCGCAGCCACGGCATCGGACAGAAACAGCCGCGTCGCCTCCCAGATGTCATCGCGCACGGGGGCTTTGAAAAACAGAACGTCTTGGGGAATGTCAGGCAACAGGCCCAATTGAGCATCGCGCAACATGTAGCTGTACTGCGCACAGACCGATGTAGTTGGCATCAGGCGTACGCCGCCCATAACCTCGCCGTATTCATGCAGCACGATCCAGCGGGCGCGGGGCGTGTCGTATTGATCGAATTCCATGTCATCGACCTGCGGCAGATCCCAGCCTTTGTTCTCGATAAAGACCGACCGCCGGGCGCGCAGGAAATTGACGAACAACTCACCATGCTGGTGCATGTTCAGGGTCGACAGTGTGGTGGCGCGCAGGTACGGGTTCTGTCGGGCCAGTGTTTGTGGGCTAAACGGGTCTTGTGCCGGGTCCGTGGAAGGGGCCGACCGGGTCAACAAGCGTTTATCTTTCGATTCCAGCGCTTTCGCATCCTGCGGTGTCAACTCGGGCAGGATATCCTGCCAAAACTTTCCGCTGAAATTCCCACCGTGCAAACTCATTCAGTCGCCGCCTCTGTGCAGAATTGTTACTATAATACAACGTAACCTCTAGTTGCATAAAAAAGCCATAGTTCTGACTAAGTTCAATGTAATGATGGGAGAAATGCTGCGTCCACCTATACTTTGGTGCCATACTGCAACAGTTTTTGAACGAGTATCGCCTTAATCTGAACATTTAGGCACTTTAGATACATAAGAAACGAACAGAAACGAGAGCGCAATGACGCAAACCGATCCCATTTATGGCCCAACACAGGTGTGGCCACAGGCAGACCATGTCGTCGTCCGCCAAATGCGAGACTATTCGATAGTCGGCGTTAATCTGTTCTGGCAGCGTCAGATGATTTTCGCCGCAGCGATTTGTCTGGCGGCGTTTTACTACGATATTTGGTTGTCGATCTCGACGTTGATCCTGATCGCTCTTTCGGAAATCTATGACTACATTCTGTTCCTGCGCATCACGAAATGGCGCGGCCGCAGCCCGCGTTTGGCGCGTCTGTTCATGCAGCGGATTTACATCGGCACCGTACTTAGTGCAGGTGTCATTAGCTATTTTGCCTTGGGCATTGCCTTGCAGCAGGGGGCGACCACGCATTTTATGCCGCTGTTCTTCTTGTTTGCGGCGGCGCTGTTCGCATCGATGAACAACCACCATATCCTGCCTGTGCTGATGCTGCGTCTGGCGATCTACGGCATTACCTTTCTGTTTATCCCGACCTGGGACATCATCCGCACCGGAGCGACACTGGAATCAGAGCTGTGGACGCAGTTGTTCACGGTGGTCTTCGTGCTGTATTTCATCGTCGACTGTTCGCGCATCTTTCTGAAGATGTACCGCACCAATGCACAGCAGCTTGAAGATCTGCGGGTCGAGCACGAAAAAACCAAGATTGCCTTTAAGGCCAAGACCGAATTTGTCTCGACCATCAGCCACGAGCTGCGCACGCCAATGACCTCGATCAAAGGGTCGCTGGATATGGTCTGCGCCGGGGTGCTGGGAGAGATGTCGCCGCAGATGGAAAAGGTGCTGAAGATCGCGCAGCGCAACTCGACGCGGCTAACCTCGATCATCAACGAAATTCTCGACCTTCAGAAGTTCGAGGCGGGCAAGGTCAACTTTGATCTTGAACCGCTGGACGTCAAAACAATGATTGAAGATGCCATCGACCTCAATCAATCTTTTGCGGCCAACCTTAAGGTGTCGCTGAGCTATGAAAATCCAACCGACGACGCCGATGTTGTAACCGATGAGAAACGCGTGCAGCAGGTGATGTCTAACCTTCTATCGAACGCGGCCAAGTTTTCGCATGCCGGAGGGCGCGTGTTTGTCACCTCTGAAAAACGCGGTGACGTGGTGCGGATCTCGGTCGTGGATGAGGGTATTGGCCTGTCGGAATCCGAGCGCGAAAAGGTGTTCGACGAGTTTTCGCAGATCGATTCCTCGGATCAGCGCGTGGTGGGCGGCACCGGGCTTGGTATGAACATCTCAAAGCGCATCATCGAAGCCCTTGGTGGGAAAATCGATTATTTCAAAAATCCGGGCGCCGGGACCACGTTCTATATTGAGTTGCCGCTCAAGGATGCCGAGGCCAGCATGGAACCCGGACGGGCGCAGAAAAGCCTGGGCAAGCGGCAGGCGGTACACGTCGAGAGTGACGATAAAGCCCCCAAGGCGAACGCAGCCTGAGGTGAGGGCGCCGGGGTTGGGGTTGGGCCGCCGCCGTCCGGGTCTAAGTGATCAGGGTGGCGTTTCCGGTTATGCCACCGCTTGCCAGATCATCCCCGCCAGAATCGCCCCGATCACTGCAAAGGTAAGGTAGGCAGCAAAGACGCGCGGCTTGACCAGCGCCCAGACAGCAATCGCTGCGGGGATACAGCTGACCCCGCCCGCGATGACAAAGGACATTGCGGCACCTTGGGTCATTCCCTGCGTCAGCAGCGCGTCCACCAGCGGCACGGCGGCATAGCCATTCAGGTAGGCCGGCGCGCCGACCAAGGCGCCCAGGATGACCGGCATCACACCATCACCGCCCAACACACCGGCGATCCAGTCGGCGGGAACGTAGGTGAGCATCAAGGCTTCGACGACATAGGCCAGGGTCAGCCATTTCACGAGGAACAGCGCATTGGTGCGGGCCGTATCGGCAAAACTCGCGCGGCGGTCGGCGTGATGCCAGAATTTCCACACCGGCTGGCCTGAGAAGGGTTTTTTCGTAGAACAGCAGCTGCCGGTCTGCGGCTGCGCACGCAGCGGGTCATTAAAGATCGGGGTGTTGGCCAACAGCATCACGCCAAACCCGCCAAACAGACCCAAGCCTACGGCGGCAAATGTCTTGGCCAGCGCAAAGTCAAACCCCAGCGTTCCGGTGGTGATGGCAAACATCGCCGGGTCCATCAGCGGCGAGGCCAGCCAGAACGCCATAACCGCGCCCAGTGGTGCGCCGACAGCAAGCAGGGCGGCGATAAACGGGATGACCTCGCAGCTGCAAAACGGTGACAGTCCACCCAGCAGGGCGGCCATCACGATCATCCGCGTGGGATTGCCCTCGAACGCGCGGGCCAGCAATGTCTCGGCCCCGCTGGCCTTGAGGTAGGCGACGGCGAGCACGGCAAAGGCAATGAAGGGTGCGGTGCCTGCCAATGCGCGCGCGGTGAAGCTGACGGTGGGCCAGAACGTGCCCGGGTCGAGCAGGGCGAGGATCAGCAGCAGGGCGGCGGTAAAGGCCCATGCGGTTCTGAAGGGGCCAAAGCGTGGGGCGGGGTGGGAATGGGTTGTATCAGCCATGGTTATGCGCCTCGCAGGTGTCTGCTGCGTCCGCGCAGCATTCGGTCAAAAGGAATGTCGCAAGCGCGCGCACCTCTTCGTAGGCGACGGCGGCGCAGATGGTGCTGCGGCCTTGGCGCGTTTGCTGCACCAGCCCGGCGGCGGCCAGAAGTTTCAAATGGTGGGTCAGGGTGGAGCCCGTCACGCCGGTCCGGTCGCCCAGAGCGCCGATGCTCAGCCCGTCCGGCCCCGCGCGGACCAGGGTGCGCAGCACCAGCAGACGCTGTTCGGAGCCCAGTGCAGCAAAGCTGCTGGCGGCAAGGGTGAGGGCGGGGGTGGATGATTCCTGTTTCATACTTCTAGAAATATAGAAATGATTGGGCGGCGCAAGTATTATTTCGACGATCTTCGAAATGTATAGGAGTGGGGTCGCTGACCAAACGAAAACTCTTATTAGGGGGCCGCCCCCCAAGCCCCAACTCCTAAGGGGGGCAGCCCCCCAGACCACGACTTTTAATGGGGGGCCAGCCCCCCAGACCCCCCGGGAATATTTAGGACCAAAAAGAGAGGAGGTGGCGGCGGAGTGTCAGGCCACCAGCACCAGCATCAGGATCGACGCGGCGAGGACGGCTATCCCGGCCCATTCGCGGCGGCTTATTTTTTCGTGGAAGAACAATGTGGTGGCGGCGACGCTGAGGATCAGCTCGACTTGGCCCACAGCTTTGACGTAGGCGGCGTTTTGCAAGGTGAAGGCGATGAACCAGCACAATGAGCCGCCCATCGACGTCAGCCCGATCCAGACCGCGACGCGGCGCGCGGACCATACGGCACGCATCTGCCCCGGTTCGCGCAGGCGCAGCCAGACGGCCATGATCAGCGTCTGCATCATCACCACGGCGGCCAGCGTGACTGTGGCGCGCAGGATCGGGTCGTCTTCGACGACGGCCAGTGACGCGCCGCGATAACACACGGCGGAGATGGCAAAGAGAAATCCTGACGCGATGCCAAGCCCGGCGGCGCGGTTGTTGAGGTCGCGCAGGTGAAAGCCGCGGGCTTCGGCCCCGCCTGAGAGCAGCAGCAGCCCGACCACCCCAAGGGCGATGGCGGCAAAGCCCATGGGGGCCACGCCTTCGCCCAGCACGATCCAGCCCATCAGTACGGTTTGGATGACTTCGGTCTTTTTGAAGGTGATGCCGACGGCAAAGTTGCGTTGCTTGAACAGTAAGACGACGCAGACCGTGGCCATGATCTGTGCCGTGCCGCCAAAGACGCCGTAGAGCCAGAAACCCGGCTCAAGGGCGGGCAGGGCGCGGCCGGTGATGCCTAAGTACGCGGCGAGCAGCAGTAGGATAAAGGGGGCGGAGTAGAGGAACCGCGAAAACGTGGCCCCGGCGGCGGAGAGGGTCGCCGTTGCCAGGTGTTTTTGCAGCATGAAGCGCCCGGTCTGAAACACAGCGGCGGCGACAGAGACGATGATCCAAAGATCAGGCATTAAGAGGCTGTTCATGCCCGTCTATTGGCTCAATTCCCTTGGCTTTGCCATAGCGGATGTGCCACCGGATCTTTGCTGCGGGTCAGGAACTGGCGAAAGATTTGCCCGTAGGACCGATAGACGTAGCCGTGGTTGCGGCGCAGGTAGCGCGCGCGGTTGGCACGGTAGAGGGCGGGCAGGCGGTACCATGATACGCCGGGGTGCATGTGGTGGACCACATGCAGGTTGTTGTTGAGAAAGAGAAACGCCAGCAGGCCACGGTCTTCGACGATCACGCTGCGGCCAGAGGCGCGCGTATGAGCCTGATGTTCAAGAAAGGTTCGGATTTTCAGGACCGACAGCGCGCCGTAACAGGCCAGCAGGTAGAGCGGCACGGGCAGGGGGGACAGCACAACCAGCCAGAGGGTCAGCGCCACGCCCGGCAGATGCGCCAGCCAGTCGCGGGCCACTTGGCCATCGCCGCGCCGGATCGCGGCCAGATCGCTGCTCAGGAAACAGGCGGTGCCAATTGCCGGCCCGAGCACGATCCGCCCCAGCAGCGTGTTGTTGAGGCGCAAAAGCACCTGAACCGGGTGCTGCAACCCCGCCCAGACCGCCGGGTCAAGGTAGTTGGTTTCGGGGTCGTCGTAGGGGTCGGTCAGGCGTGCATCATTGTGATGTGCCAAATGCAATGTCTTGAACCGCAGATAGGGCACAAACAGCCCTGGCTGAAACAGCCCCAGCAAGGTCGATGCACGGTCATTTCGAAACGGATGCCCGTGCAGCAGCTCATGGCTTAGCGAGGAATGCAGCGTCAGCGCCAGCACCAGCAGCGGCAATGAAAGCCATAGCCAACCGAGAGGCAGGCACAGCGCGCTGCCCCAAATGCCAAGACAGCCGCAAAATAGCATCAGCGTCGGCCAATCCCAGTGCCGGGCGGCGGGGATCAAACGTCCAGCAAGGGACCCGCGGGCAGACGGCTGGAAAAAACGCAGTGGATTTGCGGGCATAACGGCTTTCATAAAGGTGAGTAACGGATCTGTGATAGCGCGCCGCTGTCCCCCCGGCCATTCTGATAACGGTTAACAAAGCCTACAAAATGTGATAAATATCACCATATGACAGTAAACATCACCAAGATTGAGCGCGCCCGCCTGTTCCGCACCCGGTTGGTCAGCGCCATGGCAAATGCGGGCAGCACCCAAAGCGGGCTGGCGCGTAGCATCGGGGCGGATCGGTCCACCCTGTCGCAGGCCCTGACCGATGATGCCGCCCGCCTGCCCAGCGCCCATGTGGTGGGGGCCTGCGCCGCCGCACTTGGGGTGTCGTCGGATTGGCTTTTGGGTCTGTCGGACCGCCCTGAATCGGCGGCTGACATGCTGTCGAACAGCCTAAAGGTGTCGCAGGCCCCGCGTGCGCTGGTGGATGAACAGATCTTTGACTGGCACCGTGAGGCGGCAGGCTACAAAATCCGCCACGTGCCTGCCGCCCTGCCGGATATGCTGAAAACCGATGCGATGCTGGAATGGGAATATGGGCCGCATCTGGGGCGCACGACGCAGCAGGCGATCAACGCCTCGCGCGACCGGCTGGATTGGATGCGCGGATCGCTGTCGGAATATGAAATTGCCATGCCGATGTTCGAGGTCGACAGTTTTCTGCGCGGCACCGGGTATTATGCCGGGCTGTCCGCGCCGATGCGGCTGGCCCAGACCGATCAGTTGATCACACTGACACGGCAGTTGTATCCGCGCTTGCGGATATATCTGTTCGACGCCCGGCGGCTATATTCCGCGCCGGTCACGATCTTTGGTCCGCTTCTGGCGGTATATTACGCGGGTGGGCATTATATGGCGTTTCGCGACCGCCAGCGGATCGACATGTTCACGCAGGATTTTGATGTGTTAATCCGCGAGGCGACGCATACCGCACGTGATTTTCCTGACTACCTCAGCGATCTGCGCGGCGTCATTCGCTAGGTGACTTTCGGATCGGGGTTTTCCGTGTGTCCGTCCACCGCGATCACCTGTCCCGACACCCGCCGCGCGCTGTCGGAGGCGAGAAAGACCGCCATTTCGGCCACGTCCCGCGCCTCGACAAAGGTACGCATGGAAGTCCCGCTGGCGTAGCCGTCATAGACCTGATCGCGGGTCATGCCCTTGGCCGTGGCTTCGCGCGCCAGCACGCCTTCCATGCGCGGCCCCTCAACCGCGCCGGGACAGATGGCGTTGGCGCGGATGCCAAAGGGCCCCAGCTCCATCGCGAGGGTTTTCATCAGCCCGATCACCGCCCATTTCGCTGCCGCGTAGGGCGCGCGGTTGGGATAGCCATAAATCCCGGCGGTGGATGACGTCAGCACAATGGCGCCGCTGCGTGCCGATTTCATCAGGGGGGCCGCATGTTTTGCGGCCAGAAACGCGCCTTCGAGGTTGACGCTAACGCAGGCGCGCCAGTCGTCCAGCGCCACGTCCTCAATGCGGGCGGTTGGCCCCGCAATCCCGGCATTGGCACAAAGCACGTCGATCTGGCCCATGTGCCCGATCACGTCGCGCATCGCCTCTTCATCAGCCGCGCTGGCCATGTGGCGTTGCCAGTGGGCCGGGCAGGCATCAAGGCCCGCCGCATCCACATCCGTCACCCAGATGCCGTAGCCCGCCGCGTCAAACCCTTCGGCCATCGCCCGACCGATGCCAGAGGCCCCCGCGGTGATCAGGACCTGCTTCATCTTGGCGCACCGATGGCGCGGCCCATCCCATCGGGGGCCGGCAGGGTCGCGTGTCCGGCGGCAAAGCGGCTGAGGTTTGCCTCGATCTGCGCACTTGGGGCGCTGGGCTTGCGAGTCTCAAGGCTGACGTGCAGCAGGAAATGTTCGCCCGTAGACAAGAGCCGTTCACCTGCACGCATCTCATGCCAGAGGTGCATCTTTTTACCCGCCCCAAGGATCACCCGCGTTGTGATCTCGATCACTGTGCCGGCGTGAACCTCGTCCAGATGGCGGATATGGGTTTCGGCCGTAAAGTAGCTGCCGCCGTTTGAAATATACTCGGCATCGCAGCCGATGATCTCCATGAAACGGTCTGTGGCATCGGCAAAGGCGTGCAGATAGCGGGCCTCTGTCATGTGGCCGTTATAATCGGTCCAGTCCAATGGCACGGTGCGCCGCGCGGTCAGCACGGGCTGGGCCGGGTCGATATCCGCGGCCACAGCCCCCAAGGGCGTGCCTGCGCGCATCTGCTGTTCGTGAGTGTTCAGCAGCGCACCTGCACCCCAATCCTGTGCTTTGAGGCCCCGCATCATGGTCACCAGATTGTTGTCGCGGATACGTTCCAGCTCGCGGATCGAATGGGCCCCCGATTGCGCATCGGACTGACCCGCGATCAGGTCGACCAGTTCATCGGTGAACTCCGGCACATCCATCAGCTTGGTCCAGGGCCAGGACAGGCAGGGGCCGAACTGCGCCATGAAATGCTTCATTCCGGCCTCGCCGCCCGCCACGCGGTAGGTCTCAAACAGGCCCATCTGCGCCCAGCGGATGCCGAAACCATAGCGGATGGCATTGTCGATTTCCTCGGTCGTGGCGATGCCGTCTTTGACCAGCCACAGCGCCTCGCGCCAGACCGCCTCTAGGAAACGGTCGGCCACATGGGCGTCGATTTCTTTTTTCAGGTGTAGCGGGTACATCCCAAGGCTGCTGAGAATGGCCTTGGCGCGTTCGACCTTGGGGCCGTCAATGCCATTGCCCGGCACCAGTTCGACCAGCGGCAACAGATAGACCGGGTTAAACGGATGCGCGACCATGATCTGATCGGGGCGCGCCATGCCGTCTTGCAACTCGGACGGTTTGAACCCCGATGTGGACGACCCGATGATGGCTTCCGCATCGCAGGCCTGCTGGATCGCGCCGAATGTCTTGTGCTTGAGGTCCAACCGCTCTGGCACGCTTTCCTGAATCCAGCGCGCCCCCTGCACTGCTTCCATGATGCTGTCATGATAGGTGATCGTGCCTTCACCCGGCAGGGCCACATCCGTCAGCCCCGGCAGAGAGCGGCGGGCATTGGCCATGACTTCACCGATCTTGCGCTTGGCCTCTGGGTCGGGATCATAGACCTGCACGTTCCAACCGTTCAGCACAAAACGCGCGGCCCAGCCGCCGCCAATGACACCGCCACCGATCACGGCGGCAATCTTGGGGTCGTTCAATTCTATCATTGTCTTACCTGTAGCTGGCTAAGGTCATAGCCGTTGAAATCCAGTATCTCGCGCGCCGCAGTGATGCGGTCGGCACCGCCGCTGGTGTTGCGGTCAAGTATCCAGCCAAAGCGCCCATCGGGGGTGCCGACAACGGCGGTGCGGAATCCTTCATCGACCCAGAGCACCCACAGCTTGCGGTCGGCGCCGGTTTGCGGGTCCTTGACGGTGTAGCGCCCCGGCCCCTCGACGCTGGCGCGCCAAAGGTGACCGAGGTCTTGGCAATCACCTCCTGCGGGGCAGGCGCGGACTGCGTGTTGAAATACCGGCCCGCCTCGGTCGATCAGTGCCACGGCGCGCAGGCTTTCGTCGCCGGGGTAGGCGGCGCGGACTTGCCACACCCCGGCAAAGCGCGCGGCATCATAGCGGCTGGTTGCGCCGATGAGGGCAGTGGTGTCGCGGTAGACACCTGCGGGCTGCGGTGCCGGTTTGCCGCCGCAGCCGACCAGTATAAGGGCGGCGAGCAGCAGCACCAGGGCGCCCCGACGCTGGATCGGTGCGTTGCTCACTTCGGCGCCCGTTTCTGCAAACCCAGTTTCTCGCGCACCTGCGCCGGGGTCATCAGCCGGGCGCCCATGTTTTCGATGATGGTGCCCGCACGTTCGACCAGTTGGTAATTCTCGGCCAGCACACCTTTGTCCAGCCAGAGGTTATCCTCAAGCCCGACGCGCACGTGGCCACCTGCGAGCACTGAGGCGGCGACATAGGCCATCTGATTGCGCCCCAGGCCAAAGGCCGAAAATGTCCAGTCGTCAGGTACGTTATTGACCATCGCCATAAAGGTATTGAGGTCGTCCGGCGCGCCCCATGGCACCCCCATGCAAAGCTGCACAAGCGCAGGGGCGTCCAGCACACCATCGCTGACCAACTGTTTTGCATACCACAGATGCCCGGTGTCAAAGGCTTCGATCTCGGGCTTTACGCCGAGGTTGGTCATCATACGGCCCATTTCGGTCAACATGCCCGGTGTGTTGGTCATCACATAATCGGCCTCGGCAAAGTTCATCGTGCCGCAGTCCAGCGTGCAGATTTCGGGCAGGCATTCCGCGACATGCGCGACCCGCTCGGTGGCGCCAACCATGTCAGTGCCGTCGATCGGGGGCATCGGGTTTTCAACCCCGCCAAAAATGATGTCGCCGCCCATGCCTGCGGTCAGATTCAAAACCACGTCCGTGTCGCTGTCGCGGATACGGTCGGTCACTTCGCGGTAGAGTTTCAAATCACGGCTGGGCTTGCCGGTTTCGGGGTCGCGCACGTGGCAATGCACAATTGCCGCCCCTGCCTTGGCCGCCGCGATGGCGCTGTCGGCGATCTGGGCCGGGCTGCGCGGAACGTGGGAACTGCGGTCTTGGGTGGCGCCAGAGCCTGTAACGGCGCAGGTGATGAATACCTCTTTGCTCATGGTCAGCGGCATGGGGTGGCTCCTGTCATTGAATTTTGCCGTATCGTGGCGCAGATCTATGCCTATAACTTTGCGTAAAGCGAAGAGGAATTGATGAAATCTGCAAGAATATCTCCGACCCGCACAACATTGTTGGTGCTGGATGGCTGCAACACCCTATCGTTCGCCGCCGCCGTGGACCCGCTGCGCGCAGCCAATCGGCAGGCGGGCAAGACGCTGTTTGACTGGCAGTTCGCCACGCCGCAAGCAGCGGCGGTGCGCCTGACCAGCGGGCTGGAAATACCTGCCGCGCCCATTCATCAGGTCGCCCGCACCGATCTGTTGCTGATCGTGGCGGGTTTTGACCTGGAGCCGCAGACCACGCCTGCGTTGCAGGCCAGTTTGCGACGTTTGGCAGGTCAAGGGGTCACGATTGCGGGGATTGATGGCGGGCCTTGGGTGATGGCGCGGGCCGGGCTGTTGGACGGGCATGAGGCGACGGCGCACTGGGAGGATCTGGAGCGTTTTGCCGCGGAATTCCCGCGCGTGCGGCTGCGCAACAGCCGCTATCAGATCAGCGGCAAGCGGCTGACCTGCGCCGGCGCGGCCCCGGCGATCGAGATGATGTTGCACCTGATCCGCGAGGCCCACGGTGCTGCGCTTGCGGCCAAGGTGGCGGGGGTGTTCATCTATGATCTGGCCACGCCGCCCGACCGCCCGCAAAGCCGTCAGGGGCATATGCGCCATTCCGCCCTGACCGCCCGCGCGCAGGCCTTGATGGAGGGCGCATTGGAGACCCCGTTGCCGATTGCCAGTCTGGCGCGCCGTCTGGGGGTCAGCGCCCGGGCGTTGCAGGCGCAGTTTCAGGCGCGTCTGGGGGTTACACCACAGGGGCATTACCTGACATTGCGTTTGGGCGAAGCGGAGCGGTTGGTGCGCCAGACGCATCTGCCGTTGCAGGAGGTTGCACTGGCGACGGGGTTTGCATCGCAGGCCAGTTTTGCGCGCGCGTTTCGTGCCGCGCATGGGGTGTCGGCGCGGCAGATGCGGCAATCGGGGGGCTAGCCCCCCCGAACCCACGTTCGTAAATGGTGGGCTAGCCCCCCGAACCCACGGCGTTAATCGGGGGGCTAGCCCCCCAAACCCCCCAGGAATATTTTGACCAAAAAGAGAGAAGGGGGGAGGTGAGCGCGTCGTCAATAGGGCATTGGGTGCGCTTTGTGGGCGGCGTCGATGTCCTTCATGACCTCGTCGCTTAGCGTCAGATCGGCGGCGCCAAGCGCTGTTTCGAGTTGGGCCATGGTTGTGGCGCCAAAGATCACCGAGCCCATGAAGGGACGTGTCGCGCACCAGGCGAGTGCCATTTGCGCGGGGTCCAGCCCATGCTTGCGCGCCACATCGAGGTAGGCGGCGACAGCATCGAAGGCGCGCGGCGTGATGCGCCCGCCCAAATCCTGATTAAGTGACAGGCGCGATCCTTCGGGCACCTTGCCGTTTTGGTATTTGCCGGTCAGCAGGCCCGCGGCCAAGGGTGAAAACGCCAGCACGTCGATCGCTTCGTTTACGCAGGTTTCGGCCAGATCGGTATCTGCGAGCCTGCACATCAGCGAGTATTCGTTCTGCACAGAGATCGGGCGCGGGCCGCCCGTTCGCTCGGCCACGGCGGCCCATTGGGTCAGGCCCCAGGCGCTTTCGTTGCTAAGGCCGAAGGCGCGGATCGTGCCGCGTTTAACTTCGGCCTGTAGCGCGCCAAGGGCGTCTTCCATATGGGCGATCGTGTCGGCGCGGTTCTGGCCGGAGGGGTCGAAATCCCAGTTCTTTCGAAACATATAGCTGCCGCGGTTGGGCCAGTGGAACTGATAGAGGTCAATGTAATCGGTCTTGAGGCGGCGCAGCGACCCTTCTACGGCTTCGCGGATCGTGGCCGAGGAAATCGGGGCGCCGTCGCGGGCGTGTTGCATGCCTTCGCCTGAGTGTTTGGTGGCCAGCACAACCTCATCGCGGCGCATGTCACGCTCAACCCAAAGGCCGATGATGCGTTCTGTGCGGCCAATGGTTTCGGCACTGATCGGGTTGACGGGGTACATCTCGGCTGTGTCGATGAAGTTGATACCGGCAGCCAGCGCGCGGTCGATCTGATCGTGGCCCTCGTCGACGGTATTCTGGGTGCCCCATGTCATGGAGCCAAGGCAGAGATGCGACACCTCGATATCGCTGCTGCCCAGTTTATTCATCTTCATGTCCGCATCCTCGTGTTGGTTCCGGGCAAACTAGCCTTGTGTCGGCGCGCTGCAACCCCCAACCCTAGATCCGGTCCGCAGATCGCTGCCGCGCCGCCCGAAACGCGACCGCTGCCCTGCAAAAGTCGGCCTGTGCCGCATTGGTGCTGTTACGGGCGCGCGTTTTGGGTAAATGTGCCGGGATATGCGCCTGCTCATTTCATTCGCCGCCTTATTTTTGTCTGTCATCCTGTTGCAGCTCTCGACCGGAGGGGTGGGACCGCTGGATGTTTTGTCGGGCCTTCAGTTGCAGTTTTCGCGACAGGAAATCGGCCTGTTGGGCTCGGCGCATTTCCTTGGCTTTTTCATCGGCTGTTGGTGGGCGCCGCGGCTGATGGGCAGCGTCGGCCATAGCCGCGCCTTTGCCGCCTTTACCGCCGCCGGGGCCATCGGGCTGATGGCGCATATGATGGTGGTGAACCCCTATGCTTGGGCGCTGATGCGGGTGGCGTCCGGCCTGTGCGTGGCGGGCTGCTATACCGTGATCGAAGCCTGGTTGCAGGCCAAGGTCACCAACGACACGCGGGGCCGCACCATGGGTGTGTACCGGGTGGTGGACATGTCAGGTTCGCTTGCCGCGCAGATGATCATCGGGGTATTGGCGCCCGCGTCCTATGTTTCGTATAATCTGCTGGCCATCGGATGCTGTGCCGCGCTGTTGCCGCTGACGTTGACCACTGCCACGCAACCGGACACGCCAAGCCATCCGCGCCTGCGCCCGCGTCTGGCGGTGGATCGTTCGCCGCTGGCGGCTGCGGGTGTGGTGGTGGCCGCGATTTCCAGCGCGTCGTTTCGCATGGTCGGCCCGATCTATGGCCAGGAGGTGGGGCTGAGCGCCGGGCAGATCGCCTGGTTTTTGTCGGCCTTTGTGCTGGGCGGCGCGCTGGCGCAATATCCTATGGGCTGGCTGGCCGATAAATACGACCGGCGCTGGGTGCTGATCTGGCTGTCCGTGGCGGCGATGGCGAGCTGTGGCATCACGGTGATGGCGTCGGGGCTGGGCACCTATGGCATCATGCTGACAGCGGCGCTGTTTGGGGCCACGACGTTTCCGATCTATTCGGTGGCAGCAGCCCATGCCCATGATTTTGCCAGCGCGGACGAACGGGTGGAGCTGTCTGCCGCACTGATGTTCTTTTTCGCCGTCGGGGCCATTGGTGCGCCCTATCTTGCCTCTGTTTTGATCGACACCTATGGCGCGGGGGCGCTGTTTGTGATGATCGCGGTAGGGCACGGGGTATTGGTGATCTTTGGCCTGACCCGGATGCGGGCACGTCCGACCAAGACCGAGCGCACAGCCTATGTCGTTGCCCCGCGCACATCCTTCATCGTGGGGCGCTTGTTTGGCCGGGCGCGCGACAGGCGCTGACGCCTTTCGCTGGCACTGAGGTTTTCCATGCGCTAAGGCTGCGACAAGCACTGGGAATAATCATATGACACGTCACCTCATCACATCCGCCATCCCCTATATCAACGGGATCAAACATCTGGGCAATCTGGTGGGCAGCCAACTGCCTGCCGACCTATACGCGCGTTATCTGCGGGGGCGCGGCCATGAGGTGCTGTTTTTATGCGCCACAGATGAACATGGCACGCCGGCCGAACTGGCCGCTGCCAAGGCGGGCAAGCCGGTGGCGGAATACTGCGCGGAAATGCACGACGTTCAGGCGCGGATCGCAGAGGGCTTTGGCCTGTCGTTTGATCACTTCGGGCGGTCATCCAGCCCGCAGAACCAAAAGCTGACGCAGCATTTTGCTGCTGTGCTGGCCGATGAGGGGCTGATCGAAGAAGTCACGCAAAGCCAGATCTATTCGCCCACCGATGGCCGTTTCCTGCCCGATCGCTATGTGGAGGGCACCTGCCCGAACTGCGGTTTCGAGGATGCGCGCGGCGATCAATGCGACAACTGCACCAAGCAGTTGGACCCTGAAGACCTGATCAACCCGCGCAGCACCGTGTCTGGCGCCACCGATCTGGAAATGCGCGAGACCAAGCATCTTTTCCTGCGCCAGAGCAAGATGAAAGACCGGTTAAACGACTGGATCAACACCAAGGCGGACTGGCCGCTGCTGACCACGTCGATCGCCAAGAAATGGCTGAACGATGGTGACGGTTTGCAGGACCGGGGTATTACCCGCGATCTGAACTGGGGTGTGCCGGTCAAGCGGGGTGACGCCGATTGGCCCGGGATGGAGGGCAAGGTTTTCTATGTCTGGTTCGACGCGCCCATCGAATATATCGCCTGCGCGCAGGAATGGGTTGATGCCGGCAAAGGTGCCGACTGGGAGCGCTGGTGGCGCACCGACAAAGGCGCGGATGATGTGCGTTACACGCAGTTCATGGGCAAGGATAACGTGCCGTTCCACACGCTAAGCTTTCCGGCTACGATCATGGGGTCGAACGAGCCTTGGAAGCTGGTCGATTATATTAAATCGTTTAACTACCTCACGTATGATGGTGGGCAATTTTCCACCTCGCGCGGGCGCGGCGTGTTCATGGATCAGGCGCTGGAAATCCTGCCGGCCGACACCTGGCGCTGGTGGCTGCTGAGCCATGCGCCCGAGACGTCGGATGCGGAATTTACCTGGGAAACCTTCCAGGCGTCGGTGAATAAGGATCTGGCCGATGTGCTGGGCAACTTTATCAGCCGGATCACCAAATTCTGCCGGTCAAAGTTTGGCGAAGCGGTGCCAGAGGCGGGCGAATACGGTCCGGCGGAGCAAGCGCTGATTGCAGATCTGGGCGAACGTGTCGCGCGGTATCAGACCCATATGGAAGCGATGGAAGTGCGCAAATCCGCGGCCGAATTGCGTGGTATCTGGGCGGCGGGCAACGAATATTTGCAGGCCGAAGCGCCCTGGACCGCGTTCAAGACAGACCCCGACCGCGCAGCGGCGCAGGTGCGTCTGGCGCTGAACCTGATCCCCTTTTATGCGGTATTGTCCGCGCCCTTTATCCCCACGGCGGCGGCATCCATGCTGGCGGCGATGCGGGTGGATGCGATGGACTGGCCCGATGATGTGCCGGCCGCATTGTCGACCCTGGCACCTGGACATGCCTTTGACGTGCCCGAAGTGCTGTTCGCCAAGATCAGCGACGAGGATCGCGAAGATTGGGCCCTGCGCTTTGCGGGCAAGCGCGACTAGGCGCGCCTTGCGGGCCACCAACAGACCTTTATGCCCTGCTGGGCAGAACACCGGAGCGTGCGATGACCCAACCGATTGATGAAAATACCGAATTGGCTGTGGCGAGGGCGACCGGCGGGCGGCGAATTCTGGGGCTTGTGTCGCTGGCGCTGCTGGGGGTCTTGCTGATCTATGTCGCCTTCGTGCGGCCCCCGGCGGCGGGCTGGCAGCTTTTCCTGATTGTTGTCGGCGGCGGCACGATCTGGATGGCCGACAAGATGCGCCGTGCCACCGCCGGGGGGATCGTGCTGACGGAAACCGAACTGCGCGACACCGACGGCACGCTGATCGCGCGGATCGACGACATCGAAAGCATGGATCGCGGTTTTTTCGCGTTTAAACCGTCTAACGGGTTTTTGCTAAAGACGACCACGCCGGGGTCGCGGGTCTGGCGGCCGGGTATGTGGTGGCGCATGGGGCGGCGGATCGGGGTAGGTGGCATGACGCCGGGTCGGCATACCAAACCGATGTCAGAGATCATCGCGATCAAACTGGCGCAGCGCGACTTCAAGGACATCTGAGCGCGGGGTGCGACCGATCTGCGCCGCTTAAGCCTGCGTAAATCAGAAACGCTCGGCCCTGAGGACGGACGTATCGGTTACTGACACCACGCCGATATGACGCTCTACCACTGCAAAGGCCGCGTCGAGCAGCGTGTCCAGGCGTTCGGGTTTGATCAGGCAGATGACCATGACCATGCCCGCCCGGCCAATCTGACCTTCGCGCGTCCAGGTCCCGGACCGGCCTGACCCGCCGCGCACCGGGATTATCGTATAGCCTGTCACACCGGCCTTGTTGAGCGCTTCGGTCAGGCGGCCTTCGAGCGGTTTTTCGATCACGATTTCGACGCGCTTTGCAGGGTTCATTTTCATGTCAGCCTCCGATCAGCTGAGTGGCTACTGCCACATAGAGGGGGATGCCTATGGTCAGGTTGAAAGGGAAAGTCACGCCCAGCGACAGCGTGAGGTAAATCGCCGGATTTGCCTCGGGCAGGGCGACGCGCATCGCGGCCGGCACGGCGATATAAGAGGCCGACGCGGCCAGCACCATCAACAGCACCACACCGCCCGCCGACAGCCCGATCATCATGCCCAAGACCAGCCCAAGGACCGATCCGGCCAGCGGCATCACGATTCCAAATGTCACCGCCCCCAACCCCAGAACGCCTTTCGATTGGCGTAATCCGCGCCCGGCCACCAGCCCCATGTCCAGCAAGAACAGGCAAAGGACGCCCTTGAAAGGGGCCACAATAAAGGGAGATATTTCAGCCAGTCCCTTTGCACCGGTCATCATGCCAATGACAAAGCTGCCGACCAGCAGCACGATAGAGCCATTCAACATGATCTCCCGCATCAGCCCCGGCTCCATCCGCCCACCGGTGCCACTGCGTGACACCAACCAGAGGGCCGACAGGATCGCCGGGGCTTCCATCGCTGCCGCGACCGCGACCATGTAGCCTTCGGACGGGATCGCCCGCCCCTCAAGGATCGACGTGGCAGCGACAAAGGTCACGATGCTGATCGAGCCGTAGTGCGCCGCCACGGCCGCTGCATCCAGCCGGGAGAAATTGGTCAGTACCTGCAACAGCGCGAAGGCCAACAAGGGCAAGCCGAACGACAAAAGAATCCCTGCGCCAACCGACAGCAGCAGGGCCACATCAATGCCGTGATCCGCAACGGATGCGCCGCCCTTGAAACCGATGGCAAACAGCAGATAGATCGACATGCCTTTGGCAATCGCTTCGGGGATCGACAGGTCCGAGCGCAGCATCGCGGCACCCAGACCCAGAACAAATGACAAAATGATTGGCGACAAGAGGTTCGTACTGGCAAGCGCCAAGATTTCGGTCATGATCAAGCTCCGCTTTTCGGTAGGGTAGAGAAACGCGTGGCGCTTTCCAAGACGGGGCGTCACCAAACGGCGTTTCTTTCTGCGACCTTGCTGGTGCAGGAGCGAACGTCGACCAAAGGGTCATTTTCACCAGCGCCGCGAGAACCGCATGCAGTCTGCAAACGGGCGCAAGCACCCCCCCGCCCGGTGGTACAGATAAGCAGGGGGCATAGATATGAAAGAACTCCCGAAGTTACCTTCGAGAGTCCCGTTTTTGTGGTCCCGGTGGCCCCACCCTGTTCCATCGACGGTTTGGATCAGGGGCCGGTTTTGGCTGCTTTGGGCGACAGCGCCTTAGCTGTTGCAATCAACCCAGCAGACGCGCGGTGCATAGCGGGGGCGTGTGAAGATGAAGTTGTGAATGTCACGCTCCTCAAGCCCGGTGTTGAACGGCGGGTCATAGGTGCGCCATGTTTCGACCAGCACCACACGTTCCTTGTCGGGCATCACGGGCAGTTTGGCGTGCCAGCTCTTGACGTCTTCGCTGTTCAGCCCAAGCACCCAGCCCCGGCTTTTCGACCAGTCGGTATAGTATCTGTCCTGTGCGGCGTCATACCAGATCGAGGTGACCCGGATCGCGGTATTGCCGGCGCCGCGGGTCATGAACTCGAACAATTCCTGCGACCCGCGCAGATAGTCGTCATTGATTGGAACCGTCTCGCGAGAGATGGCATCACCGATCGTGTAGGTCGCCTGCTGGTTCAGGTTATACATCCTGAAGGCATCGAAGATCGAGAAGGTCGACAGATACGCCCAGAAGATCAACGGCAGGACGATCATGGTTTCCATTGCAATGGTGCCATCCTCGCGGCGCAGGAAATCGCATCGCTTGAGGGCACCGCCAAGGGCAGTCAGTGTGAAACGTAACATCAGTTCGGCTCCTGTACAAAGGCGGCCATTGAAACCATGCGTGCCTTGCCTGAGCCGTCTTTTTCAAGCGCATAGCCCAGACCAGTTGTCGGGAAGATGGGCTTGAACCGGAAGCAGGCGCGCAGCAGCATCAGTTCATGTTCCTTGCCCAGAATGAGACCGCGTTCAGCGGTCGCAGGCTGGGACTGGTCGACGCAATCAACCGGCTGGTCAAAGGACGCAAAGTTGCGCGGGTCGACCCGGATCATTTCAAGGCGCAGCGCTTCGTCGCATTCCTTGAGGAAACCGGCGTTGCTACAAACCATGTCCTTGATCTGGGCATGGGTCATTGGGGTGTTGGTGTTCAGCCGGATGAAACGGACTGTTGTATCCAGGCCCCGGTCGAGGAACATGTGGCGGATCGAATAGATCCCCATCTCCACCGCCATCATGAAGCAGCCAAACAGCAGCGGCATCATGACAGCGAATTCGACCAGCATGGCAGACCCGTCGTCGTTACGGCGAAAGCGGCGCCACCCATTGATGAGTGCATGTATCATTGTGTCAGCCTCAGTTGGTTGATCTGGCGGGCAATCGCCTTGAACGCGTCGGAAATCTGCACACCTTCAACCCGGAAGAAATGGCTGGGCGAAGAGGCGCAGTTCTTCATTACCGCGGCGCCATGGTCCGTGACCTCAAAGCCGATGGACCAGATGACGATCCCCTTGGCCTTTGCTGCGTCGCAGATGTCGTCGAGCATGTTGTCACCTTGCGAAGCGGTGTACTTGGTCCACTTCCATTTCCAATGTTCGCTGCTGCGCACATAGTTGTTGAGATACCAGTTCAGCGGATAGTCGCTCCAATGGCGCGCGTGGCTGTCATTGGCGTAGTAGTCGCTGTTGATCCGTTGGGTCGTCACGTTCTCGCCGTCGGTCATCAGGATCACGGTCTTGAGCGTCTCGTTGTCGGAGTAGGACGCTGGGCGCGATTTGAATACCGCATCAACTGCCAGGTTCTGGTTGATGGGACGGAAAGCCGGGTCAAGCATCGCCACGCCCCACTTCATCCCGAGATGGATCGAAGTATTGGCCCGCGGCCGGAATTGATTAATCCGGTTTTTCAACGCGTTGGCGTTTTGTGAAAACGGCTGGATAACCTCGTAGCTCCGCTTGGGACAACCGGGGTTGCTGATGTTGTCATAGTGCCCGGTATTGTTGCGGCTGTAGCCGTTAAACGACCAGCCCTCATCGAAATGCTGCATGTGCTCATAACTGGTGGCCTGACTGATCGCGGCATCATGGAAGTCGCTGTCCTTGAAATCCACGCAATAGGAGTAGCTATGCTTTCGCGTGACATTCAATTGGTCGACGATACCAGATCCGGCATTCACCTGCGCGGTGTAGGGCACGACAGAGATCGAAATCAGATCTTCGTTTTCCGGCTTGAGAACGGTGTCGATGAACACGCCCGCAGCGTCTTGCAGATTGACCATCTTGCTGTTGGCAGCCATCGAGCCCGAAATATCGAGCACCATGGAGATTTCGACCTTGTTCACCTTTTCCTCGGCAACAGATCGGGCGGGCACGTTTAATGTCGCGCGGCCCATGCGTCGCATAAAGATGGTGTCGATCTGGTTCGAGGCGTTTACCGTCACGGTGCGGTAGTTCAGCCCCTCATCGACGGACACGCTTGAGACGTAATCGCCCATGCCCGACTTGACAAAGTAATCGCGCACAACCGCATCGGGGCTGAGCGTCTGGTCAAGGTCGGCAGCGGCCAGCACGGCGCGGTCAGAGACCGCCTGCAATTTGGCGCGATCCCGTTCGTGGCGCATAAGGTCAACACCCACGCCACCCAGCATCAGCATCATGAGGATCAAGAAGCAGGCAAAGATTGTTACCATGCCATCTTCGTTGCGGGCGAATGCACTCAGCCTGTCGGCTGGGGTATGGCGCTCTGGCCCGGTTTCGCAAACATCATATGTCATTGTCTTTAACCTTTCATACCTCGGCCTCAATAGACGGACGAAGTGCATTTGACGGACTATGCCTTGACCAACTTGTGACGGTTGAAGATGGCCAAAATGGGGCGGGCGAAGGGCGAAACCGGGCGTTTTACAGCTGTTATTGGCGTTAATGGACCGGCTGTGCCGAGGGTTGTTTCCGCATTGGAGACGATCCGCCACAATTGCCTGCGATTGGGTGAGTCGCAGAACATTACCGCCGTTAACGATTAAAAAAGTCGCACCTTGCAAACATGCGCATTAGGGTCGGCCCGAGTTCACTTGTCGGCAAGTGAGTCGTGTACCAATGTGGTGCGCCCGGCGAGAAAAGGAGACACTGATGAACCCAGCCAACGAGCCAAGTTTTCGCGACAGCGTAGACATCATGTTCAACCGCGCAGTAGCGCTGATGGACTTGCCGCCCGGTCTGGAAGAGAAGATTCGCGTGTGTAATGCCACCTATACGGTGCGCTTTGGCGTACGTCTGCGGGGGCGCATTCACACCTTCACCGGCTATCGGTCAGTGCATTCGGAACATATGGAGCCGGTCAAGGGCGGCATCCGCTATTCCATGGCCGTGACCCAGAATGAGGTCGAGGCGCTGGCGGCGCTGATGACCTATAAATGCGCTCTGGTCGAAGCGCCCTTTGGTGGCTCCAAAGGCGGGCTGTGCATTGATCCGCGCGAGTATGACGAGCATGAGCTGGAGCTGATCACGCGGCGTTTTGCCTATGAGTTGATCAAGCGCGACCTGATCAACCCCAGCCAGAACGTGCCTGCGCCCGACATGGGCACCGGCGAACGCGAGATGGCCTGGATTGCGGACCAGTACAAGCGCATGAACACCACCGACATCAATGGCGTGGCCTGTGTGACAGGCAAGCCGATCAATGCGGGCGGTATTCAAGGCCGGACCGAAGCGACCGGGCGCGGGGTGCAATATGCGCTGCACGCCTTCTTCCGCGACCCCGAGGGCCTCAGGAAAGCAGGGCTGACCGGCACGCTGGCAGGCAAGCGGGTGATCGTACAGGGGCTGGGCAACGTGGGTTACCACGCGGCCAAGTTTCTGAGCGAAGAGGATGGCTGCAAGATCACGGCCATCATTGAGCGCGACGGTGCGTTGCATAACGAAGACGGCCTCGACGTGGAATCGGTACACCAGTGGATTGCCAAACACGGCACCATCACAGGCTATCCCGATACCCATTGCGAGGCCGATGGGGCCAAGCTGCTGGAAGCGAAATGTGACATCCTGATTCCGGCGGCGCTGGAAGGCGTGATCAACATGAGCAACGCCAAGCGTATCAAGGCACCGCTGATCATCGAGGCAGCCAACGGTCCCGTGACTGCGGGCGCCGACGAGATCCTGCGCAAGGCTGGCTGCGTGATTGTGCCTGACATGTATGCCAACGCGGGCGGTGTGACGGTCTCGTACTTCGAGTGGGTCAAGAACCTGAGCCACATCCGCTTTGGCCGCATGCAGCGCCGCGCTGAGGAATCGCGCCATCAATTGGTGGTCGATGAACTGGAGCGGTTGAGTGCGGACAAGCAGCTTGGCTGGACGTTGAGCCCCAATTTCAAGGAAAAGTACCTGCGCGGTGCCGGGGAATTGGAGCTGGTACGGTCGGGTCTCGATGACACGATGAGTACGGCGTATGAATCCATGGCGAAGGTCTGGCACGGGCGCGACGATGTCGATGACCTGCGCACGGCGGCCTATCTGGTGTCGATCGAAAAGGTCGCCGCCAGCTACCGCGCCAAGGGTCTTTGATCTGAGCCCATGAGATCGGCGCGCCAGGGCGCGCCGATCCGCGGGGGGCTTTGCCCCCCGCACCCCCCAGGAATATTATGACCAAAAAGAGGGGGGCGTTGATGTTTAGGTTTTTTCGGTTTGTTTGACTAACTGCCCGAAGTCAGGCGGACAGACGCACAGGTGTCGCAGTATGACGAGGCATGATGTTTGATTTGCCTGATGATAACGCACTCTATGATGCGCTGCTGGCACGGGACGCAGGCTTTGACGGCTGTGCCTGGGTCGGGGTGACGTCGACCGGGGTGTTCTGTCGGCTGACCTGCCCGGCCCGCAAGCCAAGGCGCGAGAATTGCCGATTTTACGGCAGTATCGCGGGCTGTCTCGCGGCAGGGTATCGCCCCTGCAAGCGGTGCCACCCTTTGGCCCCGGCGGCTCAGGGCAATCCCATGATCTTGGGGTTGCTGGACGCTTTGCAGCGCGATCCCGCGCACCGCTGGAGCGAGGCCGACATTACCGCGCGCGGGCATGACCCCTCGACCGTTCGGCGGACCTTTAAGAAACAATATGGTCTGACCTTTCTGGACATGGCGCGTCAGGCACGGCTGCGCACCGGTGCTGCCACCCTGCCATCGGGGGGCCGCGTGATTGATGCGCAACTGGAGGCGGGATACGAGTCTCCGGCCGCGTTTCGGGCGGGTTTTGCACGTTGGCTTGGTCTGCCGCCGGGGCGGTTCGCCACGCGGGATGCGCTGCTGCGTGCCGATTGGATCGACACAAAGCTGGGCGTGATGATTGCCGTCAGCGACGCCAGCGCCCTGCATTTGCTGGAATTCACAGAGCGTCGGGCCTTGCCCGGCGCATTGCAGCGGCTCTATGCTGCGGTCAAGGGGCGTCTGGGGTTTGGCAGGTTTGCCCCAACCGATCAGATCGAACGCGAGTTGGACGCGTTTTTCGCAGGTCGTTCTGCGCAGTTCGAGACAGCGCTTGCCCCGCGCGGGATGCCGTTTACCCAGCAGGTATGGCGCGCGTTGCGCCAGATACCGGCAGGCGAAACGCGCAGCTATTCTGACGTTGCCCGCGCCATCGGCCGCGCCGATGCTACCCGCGCGGTGGCCCGGGCAAATGGGGCCAATCCGATTGCCATTGTCATCCCTTGTCATAGGGTGCTGGGCGCGGATGGTGCATTGACGGGCTATGGCGGTGGGCTGTGGCGCAAGCAAGCGTTGATAGATTTGGAGCGCGGCTATGCCGTGCAGAGCAGGGGTGAAAGATGACACAGCAAGACAAGGCGCAGATGTTTGCGGCATTGCACCAGAAGGGCGTGCCACTGGTGCTATATAACGTCTGGGATGCAGGATCGGCGCGGGCAGTTTCTGGGGCCGGGGCTGCGGCCATTGCCACGGGGTCGTGGTCTGTGGCCGCGGCGCAGGGGTATGAGGACGGGCAGGCATTGCCACTGCCCGCGTTGCTGCGCACGGCGGCCGAGATCGTGCGCGCCGTTGATCTGCCGGTGAGCATTGATTTTGAGGGCGGTTATGCGGTGGACCCGGCCGGTCTGGGCGAGAACACCCGCGCCTTGGTACAAACCGGCGCGATCGGGCTGAATTTCGAGGATCAGGTGGTGGGCGGCAGCGGATTGCACGATCTGGATGTACAGGTGGCCCGGATTGCGGCGATCAGGGCGGCGGCGGACGCCGAGGGCGTGGCGCTGTTCATAAACGCCCGCACCGATCTGTTTCTACAGAGCAAGCCAGAAGACCACGCGCACCATGTCGCTGCGGCACTCATGCGCGCCCGCGCCTTTGCCGAGGCGGGGGCGAACGGTGTGTTCGTGCCGGGGCTGGCAGATGCGGGGCTGATCGCGCAGGTCTGTGCGCAGAGCGACCTGCCGGTGAACGTGATGAAGTCGCCCGCAGCGCCTGATATTTCAGCGCTGGCGGCTTGCGGCGTGGCGCGGATCAGCCATGGCCCGTTTCCATACCGCGACGCGATGAAGGCGTTGGGCGCTATGGCGGCGTCGCTGCTGGACTAATCCCTGACGCTAACTGCTGCAAAAGAACTTTCCATCATTGATACTTGTGGGCGGAGTTGGTTCAGTGGTCAGGTCTGCTGAGAGGGGTGAGGGATGCGGTTTTCAGGGTTGCGGGTGTTGCGCGAAGGGTTGACCGGCAACAAGGGTTGGGGGCCGCATTGGCGCGATCCTGAGCCCAAGGCGGAATATGACGCCGTGATCATCGGCGGCGGCGGGCACGGGCTGTCTACTGCCTATTACCTCGCCAAAAACCACGGCATGACGAACATCGCCGTGCTGGAAAAGGGCTATCTGGGTGGCGGAAACGTAGGGCGCAACACCACGATTGTGCGGGCAAACTACATTCTTCCGGGCAATTCAGAGTTCTACAGCCATTCTCTGAAGCTGTGGGAAGGTCTGGAAGATGACCTGAACTATAATGTGATGCATTCGCAGCGCGGGTTGATCAACCTGTTCCATTCTGATGGCCAACGCGATGCCTTTGCCCGGCGCGGCAATGCGATGATCAGTCAGGGCGACGATGCCGAGCTGCTGGACCGGGAAGGCGTGCGCAAGTATCTGCCCTATCTCGATTTCGACAATACGCGCTTTCCAATCTACGGCGGTCTGCTGCACAAGCGCGGCGGCACGGCGCGCCATGATGCGGTGGCATGGGGCTATGCCCGCGGGGCTGATCGTCGTGGGGTTGATCTGATCCAGCAGTGTGAGGTGACGGGCATCGACATCGAAAACGGGCAGGTGCGCGGTGTGCAGACCACACGCGGTGCGATCCGGGCCAAGAAGGTGGGGATCGTGGTCGCGGGCCGCTCGGGGCAGGTGGCGGCGATGGCCGGGATGCGTCTGCCGATCGAAAGCCATGTCTTGCAGGCTTTCGTGACTGAGGGGTTAAAGCCCGTGATCGACCATGTGGTCAGTTTCGGCATGGGCCATTTCTACATCAGCCAGTCAGACAAGGGCGGTTTGGTTTTTGGCGGCGATCTGGATTTCTATGCCTCCTATGCGCAGCGCGGTAACATGCCGATGATGGAACATGTGATGGAGGCGGGCATGACCCTGATGCCGATGATCGGC
>TARA_R110002049_G_scaffold125367_1_pt1 | contig 33133 bp, 31 predicted proteins | sample TARA_R110002049 | Tara Oceans TARA_R110002049 (sample SAMEA4396941) | marine metagenome | biome: Polar Biome; feature: [SRF] surface water layer (ENVO:00010504); material: water (ENVO:00002006), including particulate matter (ENVO:01000060) such as... | depth 5 m
AATTCTGCTATCAATTCTAAAATAGCCCTGTCATTAATTTTTTGAGTTTTGGCAATCATAATTTTCTCATGGTAGGTGTTTACGGTGTTTTCTCCTGTCGCCAACAATTCCTCATACAATTTTTCTCCTGGGCGCAAGCCCGTGATTTTTATATCGATGTCTTCCGGGTATTGTAAACCCGATAAAGAAATCATTCTTTTAGCCATTTCATAAATCTTTACAGATTCGCCCATATCAAAAATATAAATTTCTCCACCTACCCCCATGGTCCCTGCTTCTAAAACCAATCTGCAGGCTTCAGGAATGGTCATAAAATAGCGGGTAATCTCTTTATGGGTAACCGTCAACGGCCCTCCATGTTCGATTTGTTTTTTAAATAGCGGAATTACAGAGCCATTAGACCCCAACACATTCCCAAAACGCGTGGTGGTAAATTTTGTTTTTTGTTGTTGTTTACTCAAACAACTAATATACATTTCTGCCACTCTTTTGGAAGCGCCCATGACGTTGGTTGGATTCACAGCCTTGTCTGTAGAAACCATCACAAATCGTTCTACGTTGTATGTAATAGCCAAATCTGCGATGTTTTTGGTGCCAAAAATATTTATTTTGATGGCTTCATAAGGACTATCTTCCATTAGTGGCACATGTTTATACGCAGCTGCATGAAATACTTTTTGAGGTTGGAATTCCTTGAATATTTCACGCATTCTTTTTTTATCTCGCACATCTGCCACCAAAGCCGTAAAATTATAAATCCCTTTTTGATACAATTCTTGCTGCAAATCATACAAGGCAGATTCTGCTTGATCGACTAAGACTAAATGTTGTAAACTGTAGGAAGCCAATTGTCTCGATAGTTCGCTCCCAATCGAACCTGCAGCCCCTGTTACTAACACAATTGTATCAGTCACTTCTTTTTTAACAATGGGATTGTCGATTAAAATTTGTTGACGATTCAATAAATCGTCAATATTTACTTGTTTTATTTGATTGGCTTGTAAATCGCCATCAATCCAAGTCACTAAAGGAGGGACAATTTTTATCTCTACCTTTAAGGACAACAATTTGTCTGTAATTTCTAATAAACGAGAAGGGCGTATTTTTTGCGTAGAAATAATCACTTCACTTAAATCATACTTCTTGACAAAATCTTCATCAATCTTCCCAAAATCATAAATTTTGATGCGGTCAATTTTTTTATTGATTTTGTTAGGGTCATCATCCGCGAAACCTAAAATTTCATAATTGTATTTTTTATCTCTATTGAGAGCCCCATAGGTAATAATTCCTGCTTCTCCTGCTCCAAAAATCAACACATTCCTGATTGTATTCAATTCAGTAGAGATCACATCGTAAAACGCCTTAAACACATAGCGACTAATAATGAGTATAAAAACAGCCACAAAATAATGAATCACAATTATAGAAATGGGAATAGTAAACGTACTGAGTTTAAAGACTTGATTTACAATGACAATCAAAGAGATTAAGGACGCATAGATGGTAATCCCCAAAAACACATTAAAAGCATCTTTGGTGCCGGTATGCCTTACAATCCCTTTATAAGAACCCACCATTAAAAAGCTACTAAAAGCGACAACAATAATAACCGGAACCTGCAAGATCAATTGCTCCTTGTTAAAATTGAACGTGATATTAAAACGGATGATATAGGCTAATAAAAAAGAAAGGCACACCAGAAGTACGTCAATCCCTAATACTAACCATCTTGAAGCGTATTTATTCAGTGTTTTTAAAAAAAAACTTCGTAGCATTGTTTTTATTTTCGACTAATTTACAATAAATTTTGGATAGCTTTGGATATTCTTTTTTGATCACTATCCGTTAGGTTCGAGCCTGAAGGTAAACAGAGTCCATTTTCAAATAAATTTTCGGCAACCGTTGCTCCAAAATAGTCACAATGCTTAAAAACAGGTTGCAAATGCATCGGTTTCCATAAAGGTCTGGATTCTATATTTTCTTTTTCTAAATGTAAACGTAAATCCTCTCTTGAAAAACCAGCTATTGCTGCATCAATCACAATACAACTTAACCAATGATTCGAAAAGAAATCATTCGTGGGTTCTTTAAAAACGGTAATTCCTTCTACATCTTTAAAGATTTCTTGGTAAAATTGTTGGTTGTTTCTTCTCAAGCCTATATGCTCATCTAACACTTCCATTTGTCCTCGACCAATCCCTGCAACAATATTGCTCATTCTATAATTATACCCAATTGCTGAATGTTGGTAATGTGGAGCGTTATCTCTAGCTTGAGTGGCAAAGAAAATTGCCTTTTGTTTTGATACTTCCGTTTTACAAACTAAGGCACCCCCACCTGAAGTCGTAATAATTTTATTTCCGTTAAAAGATAAGACTCCAAAATCTCCAAAGGTTCCACATTTCTGTCCTTTGTAAGTAGCTCCTAAAGCTTCTGCAGCATCTTCTATTAAGGTGATTTTATATTTATTTGCAATTGCTGAAATGGCATCCATTTTTGCAGGCATTCCATACAGATGAATCACAATGATAGCCTTCGGTTTTTTGCCTTGCTCAATACCAACCTTAATAGCAGCCTCTAGATGCAAAGGACACATGTTCCAAGTATCCTTTTCACTGTCAATAAAAATGGGTGTTGCCTTCTGATATACGATAGGGTTCGCTGAGGCAGAAAATGTCATAGACTGGCATATTACTGAATCATTTTGTTGTACATCAGCTAAAATTAAGGCTAAATGCAGTGCAGCTGTTCCTGATGACAAACAAGCTACTTTTGATTCCTCACCTATATAGTTTTCTAAGTCTTGTTCAAAACCATTTACGTTGGGCCCTAAAGGGGCTACCCAATTCGTATCAAACGCTTCTTGAACGTACTTTTTTTCATTGCCTCCCATATGTGGAGAAGATAACCATATTTTATCTTTCATAACTATTTATTTTTGTTTACTGAGCTGCCCTATAAAGAGGGAAAAATGTTTCTTTTTTTGTGTCTATAATATTTGAGTCATTAGACAATCTATAATCATTAATCTCTTCAACAAATCTCCTATATACCTTTTCATTTATTATTTTTCTACCTGTATAATATTCAATCACATCATTTGGAAAAAAACATTTTTTATACTTAAAAATACCATCTTCTTTACCATAACCACCGCCAAGAACAAAATACTTTAAATTATTAGTTCTAGCCCAATTAATTAATTCAACTTTTAAAAAATCATTGGGTCGTTTATCAAAATATCTTTCTTCAGTTCCTCCAAGAAATGAGTAAATAGAGTCATCTGATATTAAGATTAGTTCTGAAGCGATTGGAATTTCTTCAAAATAAATGGTACAAATTGCGCAGTATTTATTATTATTTTTTATAAACCGAATAAAATCTTCTAAACTATAATGAAATTTTTCGACCGCATTAGTACGAAGCATAGTCGCTATATAAATATTGACAAATTCGAGTATTTTATCCTCTTTAATGTTCAAATGATAAACACTACTTACTAGCTTTTCTCGTTTCGCTTTATTTACATTTTTTCTAACTTTACGATCGAAAGATTTAAACTGTAATTCTTCATCAATAATTTTTCCTTTTATGTTAAGCATTGTTAGAAAAACTTCTCCTGAGTAATTCAAATGGTTATTCGAAAGGTTAAACCTCACAAACTCTGAAACAATATTATTCTCAAGATACCAATTATCTACCTTTTGCCAAAATTCTAAAATATCAGATTCCAAAATATTTGTAGATGAAATAGGCCCAGAATAGCCATAAGGTGTAATTACATCAAAAAACTGAGTTTCCTCTTCCCTAATTAGTACAGGATTAATGTACCCTAGCATAATGACTCTACTATTGTTTTCTTTATTAAAATAAGAAAAACAAACTAAATTTTCAAATCCTTCACTAAATACATCTAAATAGTCAAGTAGAAAATATGGATTCATTTTATCTAAAGACGAAAGTATATTCACATATTCTCTTTTTCCTTTTTCTGAATTTATTTTTAAAACTTTAAATGTCATTTTCTAAAACTTGATTTCCTTTATAAATAATATTATTAATTTTAATCATATATTTATTGATATAACCTAAATCTATTTAATAAGAGGTATTATAAACCTCTTTTTTATTTGGTTCAAAATTAATTTTTAGATTACTGATAGCTTCATTAGTATCTAATTAATAAATGTTAAGAATTTAATTTCTTTTTTAACTCTTTAACCATTCTCATCATATTCTCCTTTTCTACATCTTGATGTATTGGTAGATTAATTATTTTTTTTGACAATATTAAAGAAGCTTTAGAAGGGTGTTCTTTAAGTTGTTCGATCATTGTGTGATATAGACTAACAAGACCAAAACCTTTCTCATTCATTTCATGATATAATTTGTCTCTATCATAATTTTCAACTATCACCGGAAATGTTTGTGGACAAATACCATCTTCTAAATTTTCGTAAATTACTACAACACCAGAGACTTCCTTCAATAGACTATATAAGTATTTATAATTGGCTCTTCTAATGTTAAAAATAGAAAGCAAGTCATAATTCAATTCTAAAAAAGGGTTCATTTTAGAAATATTTATATCGTCTTTAGGGTTATTATTCACCATAACTCCTCCAATTGATATAGGAAGTAGCTTATGCAATGAATAAAAGGAGTAATTTCCTTTTCTTCCTGACCTTCCTCCAATTAAATCTGTTAACCATGCATGAGCAGAGTCTTCTACAAAGAAAACATTATGATCAAATAACCAATTGGTTATTTGATCATATTTAATATCAATGAAACCAAAATAATGTACTAATAAAACCAATGGATTTTCATTTTCATTTACCTTACTTTTTAAATCTTCAAGATTTATTTCTAGTTGCATTCCTAATTCATAAAAATCATAATCCAACCCTGAATTCGCTACTGAATCAAAAATACCGCTGCCTTCATTTGATGACCAACCAATATATGATGGTAATAATATTTTACCAGCAGGATTAATAACTTTATACTCTTCTATAATTTTACTCCATGCATCTCTGGCTGAACTGGTATAGATCCATTCTCTTATAAAAAGCTCTTTATTCAATGCCTTTTTTGTAATCATAATTTTATATTTAATTTCATTCGCTCTATTTGATCAATAAACTTACATTCTGGAAATTGACATTCGTTTCCTATATAATATATATTATTCATTTTAAGAGTTTTACAAATGTAACTTAAGTGCAAATTAATAGATTGATCAAATACACCTCTTATAATGAGGTCATCTTCTATAACACCAAACATAGTATCTTTATTATCAATACTAATATCTAAAAAATAAAAACCTAGTGTGTTTTTTATTTCCTTATACTGTGGAAAGTTTTTAATATAAACATCATTTTTGTTTTGACTATCTCTATTTAATTCTACTTCATAAAACGCTTTTGAGCTCCATTTATCAAAACCATATTTCTTATACCAATTAATTGCAATATAATTAGAGGCATAAACATCTAATTCTATTGATTGAAAACCTTCTGTTTTAAAATAATCTCTAGAATATTCGAATATTTTGCTTCCTAATCTTTGGTTCTTGTATTTATTGCTTACCGATACTATATTTAAAAAAGCCATACTCTGCTTTTTAAATATTTTATACTCTGTATATGCAGCTATGTTGTTATTATAATATAAAACAAAGTATTTATAAGGAGAAAATTTGTTTTCTATTTCACTTAAAATAAATTTAGATATTCCTTTCCCTCTATATATTGATGGTATTATGTAATTACTTTCAAAAGATGTTCTAACTAAATCTACCACAGTAGTAACATCTTTAGCTTCTAATTCTTTTATCTCAAACTCCTCGCTCATCGTCTAGGTTTTTCATAATAGATTCCGGATCAACAACAATACCTTCTGAAACAATTATTTTTAATAATGTTTTGTATAAAATCTTTATGTCTAATTTTAAATTTATACTTTTTACATATTCAACATCTAAAGCTAATCTTTCATCCCAATTCACCGAATTCCTTCCGTTAACTTGCGCCCAACCCGAAATCCCAGGTCTTACAGAATGTCTTAACCTTTCTTTATCTGTATAATATGGCAAATATCTTAACAATAATGGTCTAGGGCCTATTAAACTCATATCTCCTTTCAAAACATTAAATAATTGTGGTAATTCATCTATTGATGTTTTTCTAATTAACATTCCTATTTTAGTCAATCTTATTGCATCTGGCAAGAGTACTCCTTTTTCATCTTTCTTTTCATTCATCGTTTTGAACTTAATAATTCTAAATATTTTTTCATTTAATCCAGGTCTAGCTTGAACGAAAAAAGGATTCTCTCTAGTGGCCACAAAAAGTAATATCATGACTAAAATTAGTATTGGCGAAATTAGCACCAATAGCAGTAACGATAAAATAAAATCTAATAATCTTTTAAAATAATTTTTATACACAATCTATCTTATTTTTTATAAGGTTGTATGTTCTGCTAACTGTAAATTCATTTTGCAACAGTTCCCATGATTTTTTTTTCATCTCATCAAACATAATTTCATCATCTAAGATATTCATTATTGCATCTTGCATTCCTTTATTATTTCCGGACTCTACCCAATATCCACATTTATTCCTCACGATAACTTGGCCTATATCTGTGTTAATATCTGTAGCTGCAATTATAGGCATACCCATTTCTAAATATGATAATAATCTGCCGGGGAAATTAGGTATGGTAAAATTCTTATGTAAAAAAATTAACCCAACATCACATGCATTTAAAAGTGTATCATAATCTTTCTTTGCCAGTCCTTTTAAAAGCTTAGCATTCTGAGGTTGATTATTATCAAAATAACTTTTAACATTAATATACTCGGTTCCAGAACCAACAATTAAAAAAAAGACTTCCTCTTTTTTATTTGCACTTATTGTTTTTAATAAAAAATCTAAACCTTGTGGCTTCCCTAAATTACCTCCATAAACAAATATTTTCTTATCTAATGGTAATCCATATTTTGTTTTTATTTTTTGCTTTTGTTCAGATGTAATAACTCTTTTTTTCGGTTCGATAGAGTTAGGGTTAATCTCTAATTTTCCCGGATCAACTTCGGGGTTATGCTTGAGCACGTAATCAACATTTGCTTGAGACATACAGCCAATCTTATCTGAAACTTTATACAATTTACGTTCTTTTTTTAAAAACATTTTATGTATCAGGCTCCCGCTCTTAATCATTCCCATATCTACAGCATTCTGAGGAAAAATATCTTTTAGTAAAAGATAACTATATGCATTATCCCTTTTCTTAATAAAATCAACAACCTTTGAGAAAGTAATGGGTGGTGTAGAATATAGTACTAGATCAAATTTCTGTTTTCGGAAATATAACTTCACAGCCTTCAAATACTGATATTCAATAGCTATTGTTCCAATTCCTTTTTCTAAAAAATTTGTCTTTTGAATATTTAATGTTTTTACATTTAATATTTGAGCTCCTAATTCTTCAATCAAGTGGGTATCTAATTTATCTCTTCTTTCTATTGGACTAACTACATGTACTTTATGCCCCTCATCCCTAAACTTACTTAATAAATCAGGAAAAATACCACCATCATCTAAAGATTTTATTTTTACCAATGTTAAAAATAGTATATTCATCACTTTTTAATTTTTACGTTCGTTCCAAACAACTCTCTTAATGTAATCCGTATAAGAAATAATAATTCTCACTACTTTATCAGATACATTTGGTATAGAATAATCAGAGACAAGACGTAACATTCTTTCTTCACCCCTTTTTTGTTTATCTATTATTTCCAAAGCCTGCAAAATTCGCTCAGGATTTAAACCTACCATCATTACTGATCCTTCTTCCATTGCTTCTGGTCGTTCATGAGCTTCCCTTATATTTAATGCTGGAAAATTCATTATGGAAGATTCTTCTGAAATAGTACCACTATCAGATAATACAGCTTTAGCATTTTTTTGTAAATGATTATAGTCATGAAAACCTAACGGTTTCATTAACTGTATTAAGGAATTAAATTCAACACCGGTTTCATTGATTTTATTTCTAGTACGAGGATGTGTTGAAAATATGATGGGTAATTTATAGGCTTCAGCTATCAAGTTTAAAGATTCAACCAGTTTTAAAAAATTATCTGAATTGATATTTTCTTCTCTATGTGCAGAAACCACAAAATAATTTTCTTTTTGTAGTTTTAGTTTTGATAACACATCAGATGCATCTATTTGTTTATTGTAAGCATCGACCACTTCATAAATTGGAGAGCCCGTTTTTATTATTCTATCTGCAGGTAATCCCTCTCGTAATAAATACTCCCTTGCAATATCACTATAAGTTAAATTAACATCTGAGATATGGTCTACTATTTTTCTATTAGTTTCTTCAGGTACACGTTGATCAAAACAACGATTACCCGCTTCCATATGAAAAATAGGAATCTTTCTTTTTTTAGCAGCTATAGCACATAAACAAGAATTTGTATCACCTAATACTAAAAAAGCATCTGGCTTTACAGTTTCTAAAACAGGATCAATATTAATTAATATTTGGCCAGCAGTTGTTGTTGCATTTCCTCCAGCTGCGTTTAAAAAATAGTCAGGTTTTCTTAAACCTAAATCTTTAAAAAACACTTCATTTAATTCATAATCATAGTTCTGTCCGGTATGCACCAATATATGTTCTAAACTTTCAGTTTCATCCAATTTAATAAGTACTCTAGAGAGTCTAATAATTTCTGGGCGCGTACCAACTACAGTAAGGACTTTTAGTTTTTTCATTGTATTTTAAATATTATAATGTAAAATAATTTGGATTAAATCTATATTCATCTTCAATTTCTCCTAAAAGATAGTCTGACATAGCCAATAATTTAGAATCTTCTTCTAATGCTTGTATACTATTTACATACCCTTTTGGAACGCATAAAATATCAAAACTCTTATCATTTAGAACTTTAGAAAACACCTTAGATTCTTTATCTGGATTTACCCAATTGACAATTTGTATTAATTTAATTTCAAAACTCCCTCTAACCACAGAGAACCAACGTCTTTCGATAGCGTGTCCTTGCCAAGCCCTTATAAAATTAGTGTTTTTATTTTGAATAGTATAAATACGCTTTATTCCTGATAGATCAAAATCATTATTGTATACTATATTTCCACGATTATCGGAATGACTTCCTCCTCTTATCAGTTTAGGTTCCATTTTTTATATTTAAGTTTTCGTCAAATAAAATAAATTATTTTTTAGACTTCTACAAAATAGGTGTCAGCGTCTTCTGGATTGTAGGCTTCATTTATCCAAAAATTAGTATAGAGTACTTCATCTCCAATATTTTTTATATTATGTGTGTACCATATTGGCATGTCTACGTAAGCTGGTTCATCACCATCAAGATAAAAATCCAACACTTCATCTGTCCCAATTTTTCTTAACTGAATTAAAGCTTTTCCCTTAATGACCGCAAATCTTTCAATTTTTCTAGTATGAAAATGATTTCCTCTTGTTATTCCAGGAACTGTGGTAGAAAAAGATAGCTGCCCTCCAATCCCTAAACGAATGATCTCTACAAATGAACCTCTAGGATCAGTATGTTCAGTGAATTTTACCGGGAAATGATTTTTAACATCCATATAACAACGGAATGTATTAAATAAATTCAATTCAAATGTTGAATTTATCGTTGGTATTTCACCATTGTCTTGATATTGCCTTTTATATGATTTAACCAATGTCAAAATTTCAGAAACCTTGATTTTAGAAGTTGCTTCAATGGTCAACTTCTTATTCGAGACTCCTTTTTCTATCACCTTTAAAATTTCTTGAACTAATTCTCCAACATAGATCAAACTTACTGTACCATCCAAATGAATTTCAGGTTTTTCACCAATCGTAACTTTATGGCAAAAAGTAGCAATTACTGAGTTGTAATTTGGTTTTCCAAAAGGGCCAAAAACATTGGGTATAATTAATCCTGAAAATGACCCATTTGAATAGTTTTCCCAGTTTAAGAATAATTGACGGCCCTCTTTTTTAGATTTTCCATATAAATTATCTTTTTCTTCTTGTGAAGAAGAAGACATAATTACATGTGCTTTTGAATTTGTTCTTTCAAGTGAAGCCACTAATTTTTCTACCAATTTAATATTGGTAGTATAAATAACTTTTGGGTCAGAATTCCTATTCATAGCAGCTAAATGCACAATTACATCACATTGAGAAACAAAAATATCCAATTCTTGTTCACTTTCAAAAAAATCCTTTTGAAAATCAATCAATTTAAAAGATTCTTGTAGTAATCCAATCGAATTGTATAGATGTTCTCCTACAAAACCATTTTGTCCTGTTATACCTACTGTTACCATATTTTATTTTTTTTGATTTAATGCTTCTTTAACATCATCTAATTCTAGCAGCAGTTTTTTCATTCCTTCTATATCTTGTTGTTCTGTATTGTGAGAATGGTAATCTTCAATTTCTGCAACATTTTCTTCTCCTTCAGAAAAATAACGTGCATAATTTAAATCTCTATTGTCTGCTGGTATGCGATAAAATGCACCCATATCCTCTGCTTTTACCATTTCCTCACGAGTACAAAGTGTCTCATATAATTTCTCTCCATGGCGTGTACCTATAATTTTCACTTCATTATCCGCATTACACATTTCTTTTAGTGCTTGTGCTAAGTCACCAATGGCACCTGCAGGGGCTTTATTCACAAATAAATCACCTTGGTTACCATTTTCAAAAGCAAACAATACTAATTCTACAGCTTCATCCAATGACATTAAAAAACGAGTCATTTTAGGATCTGTTATTGTAATTGTTTCATTATTTTTAATTTGATTTAAGAACAATGGTATTACTGAACCACGTGATGCCATTACATTTCCATAACGTGTTAAACAAACCGTTGTGTTTTTACAGTTTCGGGCCGCAGCTACAGCTACTTTTTCCATCAAAGCTTTTGAGATTCCCATCGCGTTTATAGGATAAGCCGCTTTATCTGTGCTTAAACAAATTACTTTAGCTACTTTATTGTATTCTGCTGCATCGATTACATTTTGTGTTCCAAATACATTCGTTTTAGTCGCTTCCAATGGAAAAAACTCACAAGATGGTACTTGTTTTAATGCTGCTGCATGAAATACATAATCTACACCACGCATCGCTTTTTCAATACTATTATAGTCACGTACATCTCCGATATAGAACTTTAATTTTTCATTTTTCAACAAAGTACGCATATCATCTTGTTTCTTTTCATCACGAGAAAATATACGGATTTCAGAAAAATGATCTGTTTCCAAAAAGCGATTTAATACTGCATTACCAAATGAGCCTGTACCTCCTGTAATTAAGAGTGTTTTATTTGTAATTTTCATTGAATTTTTACTTTTTTAAATTATAATATCTAAGATATACTATATTAATTTGTTTTTATATTTATTATAACTATATTATAAAAATATCTCTGACATGATTATATTCAAATTCTATAGAATTTAGGACTTTTTAAATCAAAATTAATTATTTAGTCATATTTTTTATTTTCTCATTTATGAATTCAAATGTTTGATTAGAACATTTTTCCCATGAAAATTTCGTTGATAGTTCATAAGACTTCTCAGCTTTTTTTAACCTTAAGCTATCATTTGTAATGATTTCATGTAATGATTTTACAATTGTATTTACTTTCTCTGGATCAAAGAATAAAGCAGAATCTTCAATTACTTCTGGCATTGGTCCATAATCTGAGCAAATTATTGGAAGAGATGTGCTCATACCTTCAATTAGAGTATTAGGCATATTCTCACATGTTGAAGCAAACAAAAAAATATCTGATTTTTTCAAATATGTAACTAATTCAGAATGATTTATTTTTGAAGTTGTTAGCACAAAATTATCGAAGGGATCAAATTTATTAATTGCTTCTTTAGTTTTTAGTAAAGACTTGTTATCACCTATTTTAGCTCCTAATAACTGCAACTTAATATTAAAACCATAGATATCTCTAACTTTTGCTACTGCTTCTATTACGTTCCAATTATGTTTGTATAAACCTGAGTTAGATACATAAGAAATAACTATCTTTTCTTCACTTGATAAAAAGAGCTTATTTTTTTTATGGATTCGAAATTGGTCCGAAATACCATGATTGATTACAATATTATCGTAATCAATATTTTGATATTGTGAAATTATTTTTTTTGCGTAATTAGTCAAAAAAATTGTAGCTTCTGAATTCCTAAATGAAGATAATTGTACAAACTTCAATAAGTAAAGTCGCAACCAAGATAAAGAGAAAAAATAACGACTAAATTCTTTCTTTTCAAAAGATAACATATCACGACTCATCGTAATGTATGGTTTAAATCTACAAATACTTCCCGCGCTTAAACTAAATAACAATGAACAATTATTACCTTTTATCTCCTTTGGTAATCTATAATATTGCCAAAATAACTGAGTTATAATACTACCTTTCAACTCATTAGGACAATGTTTTTTTAGCCAAGGATAATTTGGAATTTCATCTAATAATTCTTCATAAGCCCATAAATGTATCTCATTTATGTTTTCATATTCTGAAGGAACAAAATATTTTAAGATATTAACTACGTGTACTACAGCTCCTCCGGATCTATTTCGTGATGCATCTATTGCTATTTTCATTTCAATATGTAGAATTTTATTTTGTTATTTTTTTAAAATTTGTTTTATTTCTATTTAAATACCCTAAAGACATTCCAAATAATAGTGCATCAAATATTGAACCCGGTGATATTGGACCTTCTATTAAACGAAAAACAGAATACACAATTAAAAAAATTAAAGAAGCTAATCCTTCTTTAGATAATTTCTGAACCCTTTTTATATTTCTAAACACTGTTGACAAAATATGATAGAAGATAAGAAAAAATAACAATAAACCTCCTTTAAGTATTGGGTAAAATGCCCCAATATGCATATTTGCACTAATAGCTCTTCCTTCCTCATTAATACTTTGAACAATACCACCCTGTTCTACATAATAAGTTCCTCCTAGACCTTTTCCTATTATAATTTCTAAGGGACTTAAATGTGTTAACATTACTTTGGCCTCATCTTGTCTAGCTGAATCCTTTGTTTCAAATCTATCTAAAAGAGCTTTTGGAATCGCTAATGAAACTAAAACACCAATGACAATAAACGCAAAAAATTGTTTAATGATAGCATTGCTATTCCCTGAAATTTTCATTTTAATTATCATTGCTAAAATTAGAAATGAAATAGCCCTTACCGATGGTGCTCTTTTTAAGAAAAATAATTGAAAAGCCAAATAAATAATTAAAGGTACAAGTGCTAAAATACGGTATTTTATTTTTTTATTAAAAAAACTCAATAAGAAAACAAATGGCCAAAAATCCAATATAGGAGCCATATTATAAGACACTAAAGCTGTCGTAGTGCCAGTTTCAAAAGCATCATAACCATCTTCCATCAAATGAACTTGGGTATAACCATTCCCCAAAAAAACAAGTACACTAAATATTAAGAAAATGACTTTTAATTTACTTTCAAATAATAGCCATAAATTTTCACTCTTTGAAATTTTATATGATAATAAGACAATCATACCAGTCCAATACTCTAGGAATATAATTGTTACATCATTTTTTACAATTAAACCATAAAATAATAATATATTAACATAAAAAAAAATAATCTTCATTAATAGTGAATCTTCATTTTTTCCTGTGTTTATATTTCTAGCTGGTCTGTAATAATAAGAAAGAACAAGAAATATTAAAGGAAATGAAAGCAAGGAAACTCCAATTGTACTTTGTATACTTATACCTGTTAATTGTAATATTAAATAATCACTTTTATGCAACCCCACAGACAATATGAAAAGGATAAAATACGTACTTGATTTTTTTTCATAATTATAATTTTTTCTTAACATTAGACTAACTTTAGTATTTTTTCCGCCTGTATAGTTGCACTAAAATCATTTTTTAATAGAAGTAATCCATTTGTTACAAGTATTGAATAAACTTCAAGATTATGCACCTTAATTATTTTCTCTGAATTCAATTCTTCAATTTTGGAAGAAAACAGAATAGAATTCTCACCGTCCACAAAATATTTAGATAAATCTCCGAAATCATTCATAATAAGCACCTTACCTAAACCTAATATTTCAACAACTCTAGTTGGAAATGTATAAGCCTGTATAGGCTCTGGTTTTCTAAATAGTGTCATAAAGTTAACTCTTTTTATTAAATCAATTTTAGTCTTCTCATTTGGATTAAAATGTAACTCTATCGAATTTTTAAAGGGACTATTCAAAAAAGTTCTTTCCCAGGTTCTTCCTTCAGAAAAACTTCTGAATCTTCCAATAATAATTAATTTAAATTCATGTTTTTTTTTGTAGAGATCTAAACACAATTCATATAATAATTCAGGATAATCTTTAGTAATTAAGGCCCCCAAATAACCTATTACAAGTTTTTTTTCATTGTAATCGTTCTGTATTGTTTTATTCTCTTGATACAAAATAGATGGAATTATTACAGATCTATTCACTTTACTTAGAAATTTTCTCTGCAGCTTATGAGTAATAAATGTACAGCCATAAAATTCAGGTAGCATTTTTTTAAAGACAAAGGTAGACTCCCATAAAAAAGGGTGTTTTATATATTCAAAATATGAATCTTTAACCATTGGTGGTTCTACAACATCAAAAATAATTTTAGACTTATAATTTAATTTATTTATTTTATTTATTAGTTGACATAAGAAAGAATAACTCCTTCCATAAAGGAATACCATTTCGTCTTCATTACCATTTAAATCATTAATTATGACATCTATTAAATTTGAAATATGCGAATAATATCCTAGTCTATTTTTTATTCTTTTAATAGCACTACCTCCACCAAAAGTATGGGGTGCGATTGCTTTGTAAGAAATTTTCTTATTATAGTATTCGAAAACATCATTAGATTGAAATTCATTTTCCCCATCTTTATGAAATGCACATATTACTTTTACGTCGTCTATATGATCCATAAAACCTCTAGTAAGATTTAGAATTCTAGAAGATGCTGCTTGTCCTTCGGGGAAGCTAAAAACTCCTGCCACTACTATACGACTAATATTCATATTTTTTTTATCATTTTAGCAGGAACTCCTCCCCAAATTTCATTTCCTGGTATACTTTTGGTTACTAGACTATTAGAACCTACTACAGAGTTTTCACCAATGGTTACACCTTTTAGAATCGTACAGTGCCCTCCAATAAAAACACCTTCTTTTATATGAATTTTTGCTGTCGGTATTTTAGTAGGATTTTGTATTCTTGTTTCTCTATCAATAGCATGAAAATCATTGTCATAAATTCTTGAACCACCCCCTATATAAACATGATTATCAATCTGTATTGAATTCTGACTAATTATTGTACAGTTTGAAATACCAACATTTTCCCCAATTAATATTTCACCTTTTTGGCCTGTTTCAAAAATAGTCCTATTACTTCTTCCAACATTATTTCTTATTCCACTAATAATTCTAGTATTTTTACCAATTTTAATTATATTCATATTTAATACTCTAGAAAAACCCAAAAATGTAACATTTTTTCCAAGTTTAACCCCCCAATATAAAAACTTAAGCTTACATATATTATTAATAAAAGGTTTTTGTATATCTAGAATAATTCTATATAGATAATACTGAGGTTTTCTTTTTATTTTCATTTTCTTGTTGTAAAAGCATTATAATTACCAAAACCACTACCATAATAGATGTATATATAATAGTCAAACTTAGATTATATAGAATGTTTTGTTGATTGAAATACAACCATACTAAACCCAAAATCCTAATTAGTAAACTTATTCCTAAAAAAAGATACATTCTAAACCAATCTTTTGTTGCAACCCATATTGTCGAACTTAATGAATAAACATCAAATAAACTAGCTATTAATACTATTTGCATTGGTACAATAACAGTTATATATTTTGGTAAAAATTGTTCAACTAAATATGGAACTATAAAATATGCTATTACTATGATTGGAATAGCGACACAAAACACTATTGAATTAATTACTAATAATTGTCTTGGTAAATTTTTATCTCCTTTTCCAAAACGTAAACTTAAGTTTGGATATAAATATGCACTAAGACTTGCCGTAAATAAGGATAAAGCAAGTAACATCCAATTTAAAGGTGTAAAAAAACCTAAAACAGAGAAGGTTGAAAAAGTAATTAAAAATAACTTTGGTAAATTTTTATTAAATGATTTTAAGTAACTCCATAACCATAATTTCCAACCATCCTTAAATAATTCAATCCAAATTTTTTTATAAAATATTTTTTTTACTTTTTCTGTTTTTAATAATTTATAATACGTAAATAAAAAGAGCTGTATGAGTAAAACTCTACTTAAAAGACCATAAAACCCAAATAAATAAGGAAAAACCAATGCCAATATGGTAATTATAGAGACTAATAGCTTAGCAAAAGATATTTTATTAAACTGAATTGTAGCTCTTAATTTAGCCTCTTCGAAACTAGCTGCAGCTTCTATAACGGTATAGAATATCATTACAATCATAGTTAGTATTAAGTTAAAATCACTCCCTTTCACAACATGATATACCGCTATTGTTAAAAAAAGTATTGCTTGAAAAAGCATGCTTAATAATACGTGGAATGAAGTGGTACTCAAAACTTCTTTTGCCTTCTCTTCTTTTTCAGATGATTTAAGAAATGGATAATCTCTATTAAAGGAATTTATAATACCAAGTCTAGAAATAATCACATAACCCTGCAATAATAGTCCGTACTGCCAAATTCCTATTTGATCTACATCAACCAACTTCAAAACATATATTTCAGCCAAAATTGTGGTTATTTGAAAAATAAAATTTCCACTTGCGTATTTGAAAAACATTTTAAAATCAAACCATGGTATGTAACTTTTAATAAAATTCATGACACAGAGTTTAGTAATTTCAAAATATGATTTGCAACTCTTTCACCTGATTTACCATCTGTGAAAACACATTGCTGTTCAATAATTTTCCTTCTATTTTCTGATAAGTATTCAGGATGGTTAATTGAATGATCTATTTGATTTATAAGTTCTGTTTTTGAATTAGCTAATTCAAATCCTCCTGTCTGCCCTAATTTAGCATAATGGTCAAAAAGGTATAATCTCTTTATTGAAACACTTGAAGGTCTTATACCTCTAAAATCAAAATTCACACATACAATTGGTGTATCAAATACTGCTGCATCTATAGTGATAGTAGAACATAAATTAACAACAACATTAGAATACATCATAGATTCTGCTAATTCTAAATCATCATTACTAGAAAATAACCGATCTTTAAAGCTCGCTTCATTTCCCGGAGTATGTAAAATAACATCCTGCCTATTTAACAAATCTTTATACTCATCTGGTTTAGCTTGTGGGTGTAATCGGATTAAAAGTTGAGTTGGTTCAGAGAATTTACCTGCTAATATTTCATCAGCAATAAACTTTACTATTTCTGGTTCTGGAGACAAAGGATCTAAAACAGTTTTTCCGGTTGTGGCACTACCGGTGCAATAAGTAATTAAATTTTTGTTAATATCCAGATTAAATTTTTCAAAAAACTCTTCCTTTTTTGAAAAATTCCCTTCTCTGAAAAACACATCGTATCTGGGAATACCACTAACAAAAATATTTTCTTCTGGAAAACCGAATAAATCTATAGCTTCTTCTTTTAAAACGTTGTTCCATACAACCAGGCTTTCTAAAGAAAATGGAAAAAATGCTTTGCTTGTTAAATTATCCCAACTACTCACCAAACTTATTACAGGTATTTTTTCTTTTGATGCTCTTCTCATCAAAGGGTAGTCTAGTGAATAATTCAAAACCCTGGTTACTATAACTAAATCTGGTTTATGTTTATTAAATTCATCCTCATACATTTTAGATTTTGTGAACAATTTATATAACCAAAAAATGAGTATATTTATTTTATTAAAACCAACAAATTTTATAAAAAATTGCGCTATTGGTGTGAATTTATCTAACGTTTTAGTATCACCACCTGTATTACCTAAATCTATAGTTTTACATTTACCTCTTAAAACAGCTCTGTGAAAATGACCTAATACTCTTTCTGCCAAACTAGGCTTAAATGGAATTAATTTTTCAAACGATACGTTTTCACCTCCAAATTCAGCTATGATCATATCACTAATATCTTGAACAAAGATAACAATATCAATATTCTCCTTTGCTTTTAAAATTTTATACGTATCATTCCGCAAGACATCTCTTACGCTCGTACCAAATGCTATTGCTATAAAAATTTTCTTTTTACTCATCATTAATTTAAGACTATTGGTAATGTACTTCTACTAATTTAAATTATTCTTAATGTAAAGGTTCTGAACATATTCTTCACAAGACCACATAGCATCATAAGTTGCTCCTGCTATATGAGGGGTAATAATTACATTATGGTGTTCTTGACATTTCCAAAGAGTACTTTCTGTAATATTATTATTAATTTCTTCACTTAATACGTCAACTGCAACCCCTGATAACCTTCTATCTTCAAGAGCTTCAACTACAGCAACTTCATCCAAAATTTTACCTCTAGAAGTATTGATTAAAAAAGCTCCTTTTTTAACATGATGTAAAATATCTTTAGAAATTAATTCTTCTGTACTCGAATTCAAGTGCACATGAATACTAATAATGTCAGATTCTTTTACTAATGAAATTAAAGAATCCATACGTTTATAATCATTATTTTGTACATATGGGTCAAAGTATAAGACGTCCATATCAAAAACTTTAGCATACTTGGCTATCATTCCACCTATTCTACCTAAGCCGATAATACCAATTTTCTTGTTTTTAAGTTGAAACCCCTTATAATTATCTCTATTCCACCCACCACTTCTAACATGAGCAGAAGCATCATTAATATTTCTTATCAATGATAGTAGTAACGCCCATGTATGTTCAGCAGTCGAAGGAATTGTTTTAAGGAAATTATCCTCACCTTTCAATGTAATAAGCTGTATTTTTTTTTGACTTATACTATTGATATCTAGGTGATCTTGTCCGGTTGTAGCGGAAATAACGCATTTAATATTTGGAAACTTATTAAGTATTTCTTCGTTTACGAATCCCCTCAATCGAACAATAACAACTGTTACATTCTCAAATTTTTCCTTTTTTAATACCTCTTCCCATGCTCCCGCAACATAAGTAAAACCTGATTTGCTCCAATTGGATATTGCTTCTTCACTATATTCCAAAGGCTCAACATTGTAAACAATCTTTTTATTAGCCATTTTTCCATTCTTTTATCAAGGGTTCTGCAATTAAAACATCTCTTGGAGTATCAATATTTAACAACATCGATTCTGGCATTTCAAATCCAATAGATGGCTTTACCATTAAAGAATTATTTTCTAAAAAAGCTTTGGTTCTTACTATATACATAGAACCATTCCTGTAATATGCTAAAGGTATTTCTTGCCTCCTAGTTTGTTCATATTTCTCAAGAATTGGTTCTAAAGACAATCCTTTTTTCCAATACATTCTAGCAGGATGAACATCATCCATCGGACATACAGAAATCAACGACTGCATATCAGTATTTACCTCTAAAAGTGAAATAGCTTCATCAATTTGTTTAGACTCCCTTATTGGAGATGTAGGTTGTAATAATATAATTGCATCAGGAATGTTCTCTTGAGAATATTCTTCCAAAATAGCCCTAATTGTATCGACAACAGAACTGTTATCTTTTGCTATTTTTGATTTTCTTTGATGTATTAAAACTTCTTTAAATTTTCCAGCTACTTTTAAGATTTTCTCATCATCACTACTTACCCATAGTTCAGATATATTTTCACTTTGGAGTGCTGTTTCAATACTATAATCTATTAGTGGTTTTCCACATATTTCTAATATATTTTTACCAGGAATCCCTTTTGAACCACCCCTAGCAGGAATAATAGCAATTGTTTTCATTAAAATGTAATTGTTTTGTGAAAAATTAATGGCACTTCGGAAAGAGTTTGAGCAATTTTTATACCTGCCTCTCCACCTCCGTACACATCCGAAAATTTAGGCTTAGGAGAATTAATATGGCTAGTAATTGCGTTTTTTATTTCTTCTTTTGAATAATTTATATCAATCACATTATTACCACGTATCCTTTTATTTTGACGAGAACCTATATTTACAACAGGTATACCTAAAAATGCACATTCTCGGATACCAACACTTGAATTTCCGACTAAACAGTCTGAATTATATAATAATCGTAAGAAGTCTAATCCCTTCATATTCTTAAAAAAGTGAATATTATCAACATTTCCCTTTTCTCTAAATGACCTAATACCTTTTGATGTTCCATCGCTACCAGCATCTACGTTAGGCCAAAACCAAAATGTAGGAATATTTAATTCACTCACTGCAAGTAATGTTTCCTCTATGTGTTTTCTTGACATCTTGTGTTCATTTGTTACAGGATGCTGCATAACAACAATATAAGAGGAATTAACATCAATACTTCCACCTACTCCCCCATATCTTTCAATAAGATCAAAATCCATTTCTGGTTGATTTTTAACCTCTGCCGCTAAATCTATTGAAGGACAGCCAGTATTAAATATATAACTAGGGTTCTCCCCTAATTTCAAAACTCTTTGGTAGGCATCCTCTGACGACACAAAATGATAGTCAGATAATTTACTTATAGAGTGTCTCACTTTTTCATCGATATTTCCTGTAACCTCTCCTCCTTGTATATGTGCTAAAGGAATATTCATAAATGAAGCAGCCACAGCAGTAGCCATAGTCTCAAATCTATCAGCAATTGTTACTACAATGTCAGGAGATAAATTATCAAACACAGAGGCTAATTCTATAATTCCTATTCCAGTAGTTTTCGCTGCTGCGGTCAAGTTTTCCCCTTCTAAGATATTAAATACTTTCGCTGATATTTTAAACCCATCTTCTTCTATGTACTTCACAGCAGAACCATATCGATCTAATAAAGCAGATGCTGCCACTACCAATTGCAACTCTAGTTCAGGATGATCTTTAATTGCTTGAAGTGCTGTTTTAATTCTACTATAACTTGGTCTGGCTGTTACAACAACACAAATTTTTCTTTTTTTATTCATTTTAAAAATCTTTTATGTTGATAAAATCCCATTTCATCAAATCTCTATTTATCTTTTTTCCTAAATATTTTTCAAACTCATTTGCGTTTATACCAAAACCTTTAGGCTTTTTACCTTCTAAATCGTCAAAAGTTAAAACATCTCCTTTTTTTAGGTTTTTATTTACCGCTAGTGATTTTTCAAAAATATTTTTAAGGCTTTTAAATTTTGAATTATCTTTTTTATCTATTGGATTATTTAGGGAAACTTCAATATTGCTAATTGCTCCGATCAACCTTTTTATTTCATCAATAGTTAAAGAAGATTTACTATCAGGACCAAAAATTCGTTTATCAAAAACTGCATGAAATTCTAAAATATCAGCGCCTAATGCATATGCTGCTATACAAGTCTCAATTTTTGACGAATGATCTGAATAACCTATAGTTACATTGTACCTTTCTTTTAATTCCTTTATTACGTTTAATCCATATTCTTCTGGCTTCGTTGGATAAGACGTTGTGCACTGAAGAATAGAAAATATTGCACCTTTTAGTTTTAAAAAAGCAACTGTTTGATCTAACTCTTCTAATGAACTCATACCAGACGATATAATAATTGGCTTCTTGGTTTTTATTATTTTCTCTAACAAAAGTAAGTTATTTACTTCTCCGGAGCCAATTTTATACTTTTTTACACCAATTTTCTCAAGTAAGTCAACTGCTTCATTACTAAAAGGAGAGCTCATAAACTCTAGACCAACTTTATCACAATGATCTTTGATCCCAATCCATTGTTCTAAATTAAACTCCATTCTTTTCCAATAATCAAACCTCGTTTTATCTTCATAAGAAAATTTAACTCTGAAGAGTTCATGCAATGAACTTTCTGCCTCCGCAATATGAGTTTGAAATTTAATTGCACTGACACCAGTATCAGCAAGTGCATCAATATAAGAATGTAAAATTCCTAAACTCCCCTCATGAGCTTGTCCGATTTCAGCTATTATATATGGTTTTACTCTCATTGTAATAATTATTTATTAAATATTATAAAAAAAACACATTATCCAAAATTATTCCTTCAATATTTTTAAAATATAAAAACTATAATTAGTTAATATTTATAAAAAAAGATATAGTTCAAGAATATTAAAATTTATTTTAGCGATCAAAGTTATAACTAAATTTAATGTAGAAATTTTATCCAAAAAAAAAATTTTTATATATTTCTTTATTCAGCTTAAATTATAATGATTTTTTTTTATTTAAACTTTTTTATCATCATTTTTTTATAATAATCAATAGCATCCTTTTCAAAAACATTTTTAGCTTCAGAAGGCATTTTATTTATTACAGTACTTTTACGTTTTCCAGGCAATTTATTTTGAGCTTTTTTAGATAATAAGTCCAAAACTAGTTGAAGTCGATCGTAATCACACTCCCCCGAATTCGATGTGATAGCTTTCGCAAACGTGTCTAATGGGTTTTTTAAAGCATCTTCATAAATAATTATTGAATTATCAACATTAAGTTTATATTCTAATATTTTTTGATTTCTTTTAAATAAGTTATTTGATTTCTTACTTTCTTCTTTCATAAGCAATAATACATTATGAGATGTGTTATTCTCATCACTTACATCTTTAAATAATTTAACGTAGAAATTTTTACCAACAAAATTTTTCTTTTGTAAAATTAGTTTTTTTATCATATAATATTGTGATAAAAACGAGTTTTTACCTTCTCTAATTACAAAAAAACATTCTTTGTACTTCTTAATATCTAATATATGATGTGTATGAATAACAGATTCAAAAGCTACAGGTAAAATATAATGCTTTGGTCTAGGTAAATTATAATAAAAAGCTAAGACATCGCTTACCCAAGAAGTACCACTACGGGGGGAACCACAAACAAAAACGACTTGATGTCTTTGTTGATAAAATCTCAGAATAAATAACGTTAAATAGTGGGAGGTTGCCTTAAAGAACCAGCTAATTTTATATATCATATTTTTTTATTTTTCTACTATAAACCAATTATTCAATAATTGTTTCCTATTGTATAAGATGTTTTTTTTTGTATTCCGATCTACCACCTTAAAGCCTGCATGTTCACAAATAGCTTGTCCTGCTGCTGTATCCCACTCCATAGTAGGAGCAAAACGCGGATAACAATCTGCCTTTCCTTCAGCAACCATACAGAGTTTTAAAGAACTTCCCTTTGATATTAATTTCACTGGACCATGTAATGTTCGCATTTCTGAAATATATTCTTCAGTTTCCACAGACATGTGAGAGCGGCTTGCCACAATAGTAAATCTTTGATCTTCTCTTTGTAACGGTAATTTATCTGCAGTATTTATAATTTTTCTAATACTAAAATTATTTAAATTTACATTAATTTTAAATGATCCTAGCGCTAATGTCGAAAAATATAAATCCCCTAAAGCAGGAACAAAAATTACACCTATTATAGCTTTTTGATTCTTGACTAAAGCAATGTTAACGGTAAATTCACCATTCCGTTTAATAAACTCTTTTGTACCGTCTATTGGATCTAGAATCCATAATTGATTCCAACCTTTTCTTTCTTTATAGGCTATTTCTTTTCCTTCTTCAGAAAGAATAGGTATTCCTGTTTTTTCTAAGTAAGAAACTAGCACCCTGTGAGAATCTTTGTCAGCTTTTGTTAGAGGAGAATTATCACCTTTAATTTCAACTTCAAAATCATCTGATTGGTAGATTTCTAAAATTACTTTTCCTGCTTCTAAAGCGGCCTTAATACTTGTCTCTAATAATGAATTCATTGTCTTTTTATATGATCATACCGGCTCCAATGGTTTCATTTGTTTGCTCATTAATAATGATAATACTACCGGTTTGTCTATTTTTCTTATACCCATCATAAAATAATGGTTTCGAAGTTCTAATGGTTATACGCCCGATATCATTCATACCAATGCTGTCAACATTTTCTATTCTATGAAGTGTATTTATATCTACTTTATATTTTAATTCTTTAATTAATCCAACACATTCATTGGTGGTATGTTTAATAACCACTTTTGATCTTAATTGTAAAGGGCTTGTACTCATCCAGGTTACAATCAAATCGATGTCTTGGCCCACTTCAGGAACATTGTTCTCTCGAACAATCATATCTCCTCTACTCACATCAATTTCATCGTCTAAAGTCATCGTTACCGACATCGGTGCAAATGCTTCTTGAATTTGTTCTCCATTTAATTCGATTGTTTTAATGGTAGACAGGAAACCAGAGGGCAATACTTTAATTTTATCACCTGGTTTAAAAATTCCTCCATCAATACGACCTGCAAAGCCTCTAAAATCTTGATGTTCATGCGTATGAGGTCTGATCACAGACTGAACAGGAAAACGACAGTCTACATGGTTATAATCACTAGAAATATGAACTGTTTCTAAATGATACATTAAGGTGCTCCCTTCGTACCAGTCCATTTTTTCTGAACGATTTACCACATTATCCCCGTTTAAGGCAGAAATAGGAATAAACTGAACATCAGCAATTGCTAGTTTTGACGAAAAAGCCTTAAAATCTTGCACGATGGTATCATAAACTTCTTGACTATAATCTACTAAATCCATTTTATTGATGCAGACAATCGCATGCGGTATACGTAACAAAGAGGCAATAAAAGAATGGCGATGCGTTTGCTCTAACATTCCTTTTCGTGCATCAATTAAAATAATAGCAAGGTTGGCTGTAGAGGCCCCTGTAACCATATTTCTTGTGTACTGAATGTGTCCTGGTGTATCTGCAATTATAAATTTTCTTTTGGGTGTTGCAAAATACCGATAAGCGACATCGATGGTAATTCCTTGCTCACGTTCTGATTTTAAACCGTCGGTTAACAGAGATAAATCTACATAATCAAATCCTTTGCCCTTACTTGAAGCTTCTACAGCATCTAATTGATCTTGAAAGATCGATTTACTATCATATAACAAACGGCCTATTAAAGTACTTTTCCCATCATCTACACTTCCTGCAGTGGTAAATCGAAGCAATTCTATATCTTGGTAATCCATGTTTCTATTCTATTTAATTTTTTAAAAGTAACCTTGTTTTTTACGATCTTCCATAGCTGTTTCCGCACGTTTATCATCTGCTCGACCTCCACGCTCGGTTGTTCTGGTTGTTGCAATCTCCTCAATAACTTTATCAAGAGTATCCGCTTCAGATTCTACTGCGCCTGTAATTGGTATATCACCACAAGTTCTGTATCGAATGGTCATATTCACCACCTTCTCGCCTTCTTTTAATTTGATAAATTCAGAATTCGAGAGAATAACGCCATCTCTAACAACGCAATCACGTTGATGTGAGAAATAAAGCATTGGTAATTCAATATTCTCTAGCTTCATATATTCCCAAACATCCATTTCTGTCCAATTCGAAATTGGAAATATTCTAAAATGCTCCCCAAAATTCATACGTCCATTAAAAAGATTCCATAATTCTGGACGCTGATTTTTAGGATCCCACTGACCAAACTCATCTCTATGAGAAAAAAAACGTTCTTTAGCTCTTGCCTTTTCTTCATCTCTTCGAGCCCCCCCCATCGCTGCATCTATTTTATGAGCTTCTAAAGTATCTAAAAGAGAAACAATTTGCAAGGCGTTACGAGAAGCATCCGCCCCCGTTTCTTCTTTAACGCGACCTTTATCAATCGCTTCTTGTACCGAACCTACAATCAATTTAACACCTAGTTTTTCAACCAACTGATCACGAAATTCAATCGTTTCAGGAAAATTATGTCCTGTATCTACATGAATTAAGGGAAAAGGTATTTTTGCTGGATAAAAAGCTTTTTTTGCTAAATGGGTTAACAAAATTGAATCTTTTCCTCCTGAAAAAAGTAAAGCAGGATTTTCAAATTGGGCAGCTATTTCTCTTATGACAAAAATAGCTTCTGACTCCAATTCTCTTAGATGATTGATAATGTAGTTACTCATTTTTTAAAGTTAATTTAGTTAATATAAAATCTAAAATATTTTTTGCAGATTCCTCTATGGTTAGATGATCTGTAATGATTGCTAAATCTGGATTTATAGGAGCTTGATATGGTGCTGTAAGACCCGTCATATTTTTAATCTCTCCTAATCTTGCCTTTTTATAGAGTCCTTTTACATCCCTTCTTTCACACTCGGCTAAAGAAGTATTCACATAGATTTCAATGACATTTTCTGGCCCCAAAATTGTTTTAATGCTTTCTCGATCCTTTATATATGGAGAAACAAAAGCAGCAAGCGTTACAATCCCGGCATCCACAAACAATTTCGAGATTTCCGCAATTCTTCTAATATTCTCTTTTCTGTCCTCCTCTGAAAACCCTAAACTTTTGTTAATACCGAGTCTAATATTGTCTCCATCTAAAGTGTATGTTGATATTTTTAATTGATGAAGCTCGTGCTCAATGATATTGGCTAAGGTAGACTTACCAGAACCAGAAAGTCCTGTAAACCAAATTAAAAAGGAATTATGTTGATGCAATTTTTGCCTATCTTTTCTTGATATTTGATAGTCTTGCTGAAATACATTATTCATATCTGATTCATTTTTTCTATCATATCCCGTTTTTCTTTCTTTCTTTTAAATCTCTTATCTAATCCAAAATTAATGCGATACCATAATTTTTCGTGAAGATAGTACAAGATCATTTTAGTCCCCACTTCGGCACCACCTATTTTCAAACCTGCGAATGGGTTTCCCGAAATAATCCAACTTAAAATAATGGTATCCAACGTACCGATTGTTCTCCATGAAAATGTTTTTAAAATGTGGCGCTTATTACTTTCAATTATTTTAGATTTAAACCACAAACGTTCATGAAAATAATAAAGCAGCATTTTTGTAATTAGTTCAAAACCACCTATTTTGAAAGCCATAGAGAAATCCCCTAAAACAAACCAAGAGAGAACAATCGTATCTATAGTTCCTAATATTCTCCAAGTTATTGTTTTTGCTAAGTGTCTTTTACTAATCTTAATCATAAAATTTTAAATGATAATTTAATCTATTCCGCTTGCTTTAGAATTTCATGACCTGCTTTTAACAAATCAACATCTTTTTTCATTAACGAAACATCCCCTTTCATCATGTCTTTAACTAAAGAAGCTAAATTATGCTCTGGCACCCAGCCTAATTTTTCTTTTGCCTTTGTTGGATCTCCTATTAACAAATCTACTTCCGTTGGGCGGAAATAAGATGGATCTATAGATAAAACTTCTTGGCCTATATCCGGTTGTCCGTTTTTCGTTGGTCGTTTTTCGTTGTTCCCTTCACCAAATTCAGGATGGCTTATTCCTGTTGCTTCATTGTATTTTTCTTGGTCTATAGACTTTACAAACGCTTTTTCATCAACACCTTCTCCTTTGAACTCAACTTCTACCCCCACTTCTTCAAAAGCTAAACGCACAAATTCACGAACTGTTGTTGTGACACCTGTTGCAATTACCCAATCTTCTGCCTCTTCTGCCTGTAAAATCATCCACATCATTCGGACATAATCTTTGGCATGGCCCCAATCACGTTTCGCCTCTAAATTACCTAAAAAAACTTTTTCTTGTAATCCTAAAGCTATTTTTGCCACAGCTCGGGTAATCTTTCTGGTTACGAACGTCTCCCCTCTTCTTGGGGATTCATGATTAAATAATATACCATTACAAGCGAACATATTGTGTGCTTCACGATAGTTTTTAGTAATCCAAAATCCATATATTTTTGCCACTCCATAAGGAGAACGTGGATAAAATGGAGAAGATTCGTCATAAAAACCTCTCTCGTTTTTATTTTCTGGCATTCCTCCATATAATTCTGAAGTGGAAGCCTGGTAAATTCTTGTTTTCTTTTCTAACCCCAAAATTCTTACGGCTTCTAAGATTCTTAACGTTCCTAACCCATCAACATTACCAACATACTCAGGCGTGTCAAAGGAAACAGCAACATGAGACATGGCTCCTAGATTATAAATTTCATCTGGTTGACATTCTTGAATGATACGAGTCAAATTCATTGCATCCGTTAAATCTCCATAATGTAATTTTAATCTTTGGTTTGGATCATGAGGGTCTTGGTATAAGTGATCAATTCTATCCGTATTAAAAAGAGAAGATCTTCTTTTAATACCATGTACCATATACCCTTTTTCTAATAATAATTCAGCCAAATAAGAACCATCTTGTCCTGTAATTCCTGTAATTAATGCAACTTTCATATTTTGTTCGTTGTTCGTGTTTAGTTGTTTGTTGTTGTGTTTCGTTGTTCGTGTTTAGTTGTTAGTTGTCCTTGATAATCTCCAAAAGTTAAACGATGAACGAAAATTGTTTTTAGGATTACCCTTTTGTCGAAGAACGATAAACGAAATAAACAAACCTACATTTTTACTTCTTTTATATTTTCTATATTCTCCAAAAACCAAACATACGTCTGCTCAATTCCTTCTTTCAATTCTGTTGTATATTCCCAACCAATATTTTTCATTTTTGAAACATCCATTAATTTTCTTGGTGTTCCATTAGGTTTTTCAGCATCCCATAAAATATTACCTTTATGTCCAGTGACTTTTTGGATTATATGTGCCAATTCTTTTATGGTAATATCTTTACCAGAACCTACATTGTATAAATATTCTGGTAATTTATTCTCTAATGCATAAACAACAGCTTCTGCCATATCATCTACAAATAAAAACTCTCTCATGGGAGTACCACTTCCCCAAAGGGTTACATCTGAATTGTTATTCTTTTTAGCCTCATGAAACTTACGAACCATTGCTGGTAATACATGCGAGGATTTTAAATCAAAATTATCATGAGTACCATATAAGTTAGTAGGCATTAAACTTACATAATCTTTATTAAATTGTTCTCTAATAGCTTGACACGCCTTGACCCCTGTGATTTTAGATATTGCATACCATTCATTTGTGGGCTCCAAAGAATCTGTTAATAAATATTCTTCTTTTAAGGGTTGTGGCGCAAATTTGGGATAGATGCAAGAACTTCCTAAAAATATAAATTTTTCGACATTACTCTTTAAAGCTGTATCAATTAGGTTGTTTTGAATTTGCATATTTTCCATCAAAAATTGATATGGAAAATCATTATTGGCTAGAATCCCGCCAACTTTCGCGGCAGCATCAATCACTATTGTTGGTTTTTCTTTTTTAAAAAAGTTCGTTACCGCCAATTGATTTTTTAAATCTAATTCGCTACTTGTTTTCCCTAATAAGTTTGCATATCCTTTTTTTTCTAAAGCTCTCCAAACTGCAGAGCCCACCATACCTCTATGACCTGCTATATATATCTTTGTTGATTTCTCCATTAATAAAAAAATATTTTCCTATAATAATATTCAAATCTTCTACCCTCTATATTAAATGCCTTGCATTGATCTATTCGTTTAAAAATAATTGTTTTTTTTTTACACATTTTACCCCTTTTAAGATATCTAATTAACTCCCAAATTATTCTTGCAAAATTACAGTTAAAAGTCTACATATATAAAGTGTGTTTTTTATATTTCTTTACAATTTTACTATTTCAAATTTGATTTACAATATCAACAGGTTTTCAAAATTCTTTAAACCAACCAATTCCCGATAAAAAACACCTTGACAACTAACTTTATTCAAATCTGTAAACTCATAAGAGGCACATCACTCAACTATAATGTTATAATGTTTTATTTTTAACGTTTGGTGATAAAATATTCTTCACATCATATACAATCGCCTTCTCTTTTTTAAGTTTACCAAAATCTAAATGCATGAACTCTTGATGAGATACAGTTAATACGACTGCATCAAATTTTTCATAAGGCAAAGTTTGAGTAGACTCCAAATTATATTCATGCTGTACTTCTGTTACATTTGCCCAAGGATCATAAACGGTAACCTCAGTTCCATATTCCTTTAATGCAGCGATGACATCGACAGCTTTGGTATTTCTTACATCAGGACAATTTTCTTTAAAGGTAATTCCTAAAACCAACACTTTAGCTTCTTTAATTCGAATATCTTTTGAAATCATCAACTTAATGACTTCAGAGGCTACATATTGCCCCATACTATCATTTAAGCGTCTACCTGCTAAAATAATTTCTGGATGATAACCATATTCCTGGGCTTTTTGGGCTAAATAATAAGGATCAACCCCAATACAATGTCCACCCACTAAACCTGGCTTAAAAGGTAAGAAATTCCATTTTGTACCCGCAGCTTCCAAGACATCGTGCGTATTGATGCCCATCAAATTAAAAATCTTTGCCAATTCATTTACAAACGCAATATTAATATCGCGTTGCGAATTTTCAATAACTTTTGCGGCCTCTGCAACTTTAATCGTTGGTGCCAAATGAGTACCTGCAGTAATTACAGATTTATATAATTCGTCTACTTTAACCCCTATTTCTGTAGTAGAACCCGAAGTTACTTTTAATATTTTTTCTACCGTATGTTCTTTATCACCCGGATTGATTCTTTCTGGAGAATACCCTGCAAAAAAGTCTTCATTAAAGACTAAATTAGAAACCCTTTCTAATACAGGAATGCATTCTTCTTCGGTTGCACCAGGATATACTGTAGATTCATAAATAACAATGTCTCCTTTTTTTAACACTGCCCCTACTGTTTCACTTGCTTTTACTAATGGTGTTAAAACGGGTCTATTATTTTTATCTACAGGCGTGGGTACTGTTACAATGTAATAATTACAATCCTTAATATCTTCTAAAGAAGTAGAACACAACAATCCGTTTTCATCGGTTAAGGAATCAACTAGTACCGCTTGTAAGACTTTATCTGGTACCTCTAAAGTTGAATCGGTACCAGACATTAATTCTTTTACTCTTTTTTCATTGATATCAAAACCTACAACAGGGAACTTGGTTGCAAATAATCTTGCTAGTGGCAAACCTACGTAGCCTAGGCCGATGATGGCTATTTTAATTTCTTTGTTCATAATTATATTTCAGGGAATAGGGATTAGGTAATGGGGAATAAGGACTGGAATTAACCACAACCTAAAAACCACTATTTGTATCCTCTATTCGTTTATTCGTTTATTAATTTTATTGATTAATGCTGTAAGCATTTTAGCGATCCCTATCAATTCTTCTTTTAATTTATTTTTATCCGATTGAACATATCCCAAGTTTTCAGAAATAATTAACTGAGTTTCAACTTCTACCGCAGATGCCCTAGAAATATACAAAAACCTAACAAACTCTTTATCTGATTTCCTACCAGCTCCTTCCGCTATATTAGAAGGTATTGAGACCGCAGCTCTTCTCAATTGACTTGTCAATCCATACATTTCATGATTAGGAAACTCACTAATTAATTGATAAACTTTGGTAACAAAATCAATTGCTTTCTGCCAAACTAATAAATCTTTATGTGTTTTCATACCTAATCCCTATTTCCTAATACCTAGTCCCTAATCCCTACTACCTAAAATACCTACAAATTCTCCCAATACCAATCCACAGCTTCTTTCAACCCTTTTTGTAATGAAAACTGTGGATTATAGTTTAAGTTTTCTTTTGCTTTAGCCACACTTGCATGTGAATGCGGAATATCTCCTAACCTATTTGGACCATGAATTACTGCAACTTCTTTAATCTTTGAATTGTAGTCAGATAAAAATTCTTTTAAGTATCCTAATAAATCATTCAAGGTATTTCTATCACCATACGCTACATTATATATAGTATTCACAGCCTTTTTATCGGCCACCAAACTCAATAGATTAGCTTGAATTACATTGTCTATATAGGTAAAGTCTCTAGAATAATTCCCATCTCCATTAACCGTTGGTGATTCTAAGTTCATTAACTGACTTACGAATTTCGGAATTACGGCTGCATAAGCACCATTTGGGTCTTGTTTTCTTCCAAACACATTAAAATAACGTAATCCAATGGTTTCTAATCCATAGGTTTTTGAAAAAACATCTGCGTATAATTCATTGACATATTTTGTAACCGCATAAGGAGATAAAGGTTTCCCAATCACATCTTCCACTTTCGGAAGTGCTTCAGAATCTCCATAGGTTGAAGAACTCGCTGCAAACACAAAGCGCTTTACATTATTGTCTCTACAAGCCACTAACATATTTAAAAAACCACCCACATTCACATCGTTCGAAGTGATGGGGTCTTTAATAGATCTTGGAACAGAACCTAAAGCGGCTTGGTGCAATACATAATCCACACCTTTAGTCGCTATTAAACAATCCTCCAAGTTTCTGATATCTCCTTCTATAAAAGTAAAGTTTTTGTTTTCTAATAAAGGAGTGATGTTTTCTCTTTTTCCAGTCGCAAAATTATCAAGACAAACAACTTGGTTATGTCGTTTTAAGATTTCTTCACAAAGGTTAGATCCTATAAACCCAGCACCACCCGTTACTAAAATTTTTTTATTCGTTAAGTTAATTTCCATTCAATCTATTATTTTTCAATGCTATTAAAAACTAAAATAGAACAATTTAGCAGCTCTATTATTTTAATAAAACCTAAAACGCTATGTTTTAAGACTTGTTAAAAATATTACAAATTTATTGCTATTGAAATAAAAACGAACTATTTAATTCTTGACAATACATTATATCATCAAAATTTCAGCTTATTTTTTTGGGGAGTAATCAGTATTCTGTAAAGTCATTTTGTCATTTTTCTCTAGCAAAGAATTCGGCTACAAATATATACTTTATTTTTTAGTAGCAAAAGGATGTTTTTCCCCATTTGTTATTATTACGTTATTTCTAATTTTTTGGGCTATTTTAATAGATTCCTTTGCATCTTCCAAACCAAAGCCCTCTCCTTTTAAAATTTGTTGATAGCTTTTTGTGTGCAATTCTGTGAAACCCG